>Ga0209289_100070_pt1 | contig 66236 bp, 66 predicted proteins | sample GXS110809BmetaG_FD_184121 | JGI IMG/M metagenome (GOLD analysis project Ga0209289, IMG submission 184121) | Hot spring microbial communities from Gongxiaoshe hot spring, China to study Microbial Dark Matter (Phase II) - GXS 110809B (SPAdes)... ... | reverse complement strand
CCGTTTGGAGGTTTAAACCTATATTGGCGCTGCTCTGTGGTTGTGTTGGCGGGCCTCGGTAGCTCAGCCGGGTGGAGCACCGGCTTGGTAAGCCGGGGGTCGCGGGTTCAAATCCCGCCCGAGGCTATAGCCACGGAAAACTCGGCCCAAGTGGGCATCATCCCGCCTCTATGAGATAAAATGCTAATTATTCTCCTGGGGAGCTTTCCTCATGTGAGGCTCAATTCGGCGGTTCTCGTCGGCTTCTTGGTCGTCGCCGTGGTGTCAAGCCTAGTGCTGGGCATGATTCTCAGCCCATACATTATGACCGCTCCCCCGCGTCTTGAGAGTGGTCGAGACCAAGGAGGTTCGCGTCACGGTAGAGAGAACAGTCACCATCTCACATACATCGACGATTACCTCCACGAGAGAGGAGACAGTCACACAGATCACCACAATAACAGTCACTGAGAGATTCCCAAAATTCAACGAGACAGTCGACTCCCGCTGCGCCGTCCTCAAGACAGATAAAGACGTCTACAGAGTATCTGAGCGCGTCACAATTATCCTTGAGAACAGATGCGAATACACCCTGATTCTGCCGAACTCAGCGCCTTGGTTGATTAAAGACGCCACGGGCGAAATCGTCTTTTCTCCCTTTGCGGCGCAGGTAATCACCGAGCTGGGGCCAGGCGGTAGGGATAGGTGGAGCTGGGAACAGAGGGATAATCTAGGAGTTCAGGCCTCCCCTGGGCAGTTCTATGTGGAGCTGCACAGCATCAACGCTGGCACCCTTGTCGCTGAGTTCATCATCGTTTAGACGACTCTGTATCTTTTCACGGCTTCTCTGAAGCTCATGCCTCTCCTGACCGCGCTCCGGAACTCGGTCTCGGCCCTGACCTTGTGCTCCGCCTCTCGTAGAACCTCTTCCACCAGGTCTCTGGGGATCACTACAACGCCGTCGAGGTCACCGAAGACTATGTCGCCTGGCCTAACCCTCACCCCTCCACATATCACCTCCACCTCGGTCTCCGAGAACTCTACACGCCCCTTCGAGTCGGCCGGCGTGAACCCGGCAGAATAGACCTGGAATGGTGGAGTTATCTCGAGGATTTTAGGGACATCCCTAATCACTCCATCTGTAACAGCAGCGACCGCTCCCCTCGCCCTAGCGGCATTCGACATCAACTCTCCCCAGCAGGCCGCCTCTCTGTTACCCCCGCAAGCCACAACAACCACACAGCCTTCGTAGCAGGCGTCGAAGATCGCTGCAAGCGACTCTATATTCCTCTCACCCCGCCTGTAGGAGGAGTACCAATATGTTGAGACCGTCACCGCTGGGCCAACGATCTTCAAATCACTGTATAGTGGCCTGAGATTCCCTCTGAGTACTTGCTCAGTGTATCCAATATCGTCTAAAATGTCTGCGACAGCAGGTACGTAGAGCTGGCTGAAACGATTTCTAAGCTCTACTAAATCCATCTCAGCTAAAGAGCTCCTGGCTGCATGAATATATATTATATTTCGACGGCGCCCAATCAAGTGTTTGGGGCCCTGCTATGGTATTAGCTCCCCCCTTAGACTATACCCTCTTTCTTTAAGCTTATTGACGGCTCGCTTTAGTGCTTCCTTAAGCTCCTTAACCCTGTTCTCTGGGAGCTCGTCGTATGTGAAGGCCCAGTAGCCCCACTCGATTCCTGCCGCGTATTTCAGCTTGTCTGCGTAGCGGTGGATTGTGTAGAACTCTATGTGCAAGTGGTAGTGGGGGTAGTGGCCCTTGACTGGGGCTTGGTGTGTGACCATCATGTAGGGTAGGCTGAAATTGAACAGGGAGTTATACATCGAGACAGCAACTAGGAGTGTCTCGGATAAACTCTCTTTCTCTCCATCTGTAAGTTGTGAGAGGAGTTGGAAGTGCCTTCTCGGATAAATGTGACACTCGTGGGGCCACTGGGCATAATAGGGGAGAATCAGAATGAAGTCCCTGTTCCTGTAGATCACCCTCTCACCCAACTCCTCCTCCTTTACGATGTCGCAGACAAGGCAAGATCCTTTATCCTTGTAGTAGCCTTCCATCGAGGCAAGCTCCCTCTCAATCCGCAGTGGTATGAAGGGCAGTGCGTATATCTGGGAGTGGGGGTGATGAATCGAGACGCCTATTAGCTCGCCTTTATTCCTGAAAGGGGCCACATATTTGATTCCAGGGTCTTCAGCCAGCTCTGCAGTCTCGCGCCCAAGTATATCCACGTATTTGACCAGGTTCTGGAAAGGTATTGTGTCAAGATCACCTTCATGCTCAGTCGTCTCTATCACAACTTTACACCTTCCATAGCCTGGCTCGAGCTTTGAGAAGCTTGGCGGTGTGGATGTAACGGAGGGTGAGGTAGAGAGGGAGGGGTATCTGTTGTCGAGAGATATGACGTCCCAGCCGTATCCTGTCTCAGGCGCTCCGGGGCAGAAGGGGCATGTCGCATCTCGCCATGGTCTTGTTGCCCTGCCGCTCGCAACTATGACCCAAGTGCCAAGTAATGGATGCCAGCGTATCTCGTTTACACTCATTCAGAGTAATCAAGCGAGGAGCCTCTATCTATCTTTAACATCCACCCCCTAACAGCCCCCGCGCCTAGGGCGGCCTCCAGCACTCTCCGAGACGACTCCTCATCCCTGCAAAGGGCGATGAGACACCCGCCCATTCCCGCTCCACTTATCTTCACCCCAAGAGCACCACTCTCCAGCATTGAGTTCCGTATCCTCTCAAGCTCCGGGAGACTAACCTCATACAGGTCTCTGAGTAGTTCGTGCTGCTCGTTGATGATCTTGGCTAGTGCCTCCAAATCGCCTGTCCCTCTCTTTATAAGCTCGAGCGCAAGCCTCGTTGACTCGTTGGCAAGAAGAGTATAAGCTATTCTCCCAGCCTCCTGCCTGCTAAGCTGTCTGATGTAGGGCTCGAGATCTTGGTAAGTGATTTCCATCCAGTTCACCGAGTCGAAGCTCTCTCCAAGGTGTTTTCTGACGTAACCGGGGAGACTCATTTTCAAAAGCTTTCTCAGCCCCTCGTTCAGCTCTCTCTGCCTCACAGGATGGATGCTGCCAACGCTATGCCGAATTCCCGAGTCTACCGCTACGAAGCTCGCGCCCTCAATTGGGAGGACCTCGTATTTCACTGGCGGCGAGGGATAAAGGAGGATAGCATTACCGATTGCGGAGCTGTATTGGTCCAATCTCCCACACGGTATCCCCATAACTTCTTTCTCCGCAACAAAACACGTCTCTGCGAGCTCCATCTTGTCGAGTCCCAAGGCCCAGTAATTGTTCAGAAACTCTCCAAAAGCCACCTCCAAGGCTGCGCTACTCGCTAACCCACTGCCAATGGGGACCTCACTAGATATGTACAGCTCGCCGCCGATGGAGTAGGAGCCAACCCTCTCACCCACCACTCTGAGCACAGCCCTCAGATAGTCGCCGAACCATCCCCGACCACGGAGCAAGGGGCTCTTGACGCTGAACTCGTCCAGGTGTTCTTCTCCGCGCTCTTGGAGCGTTAGACTGCGGACGCGAAAAACATCTGGCCGCTTCTCAACAATCCCGATATACGTCCTAAGAGTTACTGCTATCGGGACTACAGGCAGCCCCTTATAGTCTTGATGAGTGTTGAGAAAATCCATCCTGCCAGGTGCTGAGACGACGAGAAAGGGCTTCTTTCCGGCGTATCTTTCAACTTTAGAGATGAAGGCCTGGACCTTGCCGTTCGCCCCGCTCAATCCATCTCACCAAGCATCGACAAAAATAAGGAGCCAGAAGATACATAAATTTAAACCAGTCTAGAAATCTTGAGCCTACGTGATCGCGGAGGATGTACCGCTGGAGATAGACGCTGATCTGCAATCATGTTTTCCAGGACTATATGCCCTTGCCTTCAGGGTGAAGAACCTGGATTTTGGCTTAGGTGAGGCTGGGGTGGAGGAGCTGATAAAGCGGGTTACAGAGGAGATCAGGCTAAGATATACATTAGAGGGGCTTAAAGACGTCCCAGTGTTTAGGGCGTATAGAGATTTTTTCTGGAAAATCGGGATCGACCCCACAAAGATGAGGCCGTCCTCAGAGGCTCTTGTAAGGAGAGTCTTGATGGGTAGAGAGTTTCCGAGAATCAACCTGCTCGTGGACCTCTACAACCTCGCCTCAATGAAGACTGGCATCACCATGGCGGCTTATGATGATGCGAAGATAGAGGGAAGGCTAAAACTATCTTGGGGCGCGGCTGGAGAAAGGTTCAGGGGCATAGGCATGGATAAAGAGATCTTTTTGAAGGGGAATGAGGTTGTTCTGCGAGACGATAGCTCGGTCCTCTCAATTTATCCTTACAGGGACTCTGACCATTCCAAGACGGACAACAACACCCGCTCCGCGACGATAATGGCGTGTGGCGTGCCAGGCATAGATATCTACCTCTTAAGAGAAGCTAAAGAGACGCTGATAGAATATTTGTCCCTAGTCCTGGACCGGTAATCGTTTCACCTATAAGGTCAACCCCAACAAACTATCTAGCGACGTTGAGGCGGGAAGGGACCATCTGCCTCGGAATCGAGTCAACAGCCCACACCTTCGGAGTGGGCATTGTCTCTTCCAATGGAGAGATACTCGCGAACGAGAACGATATTTACCGGCCACGAAGCGGCGGAATACATCCGCGCGAGGCAGCCCAACACCATGCCTCCGTGGCACACCACGTTTTGAGGAGGGCGATAAGCCGGGCTGGCGTGAATTTAGGAGAGGTGGATGTTATTGCCTTCTCCTATGGCCCTGGACTGGGCCCCTGCCTCAGGACTGGCGCGACCATAGCCCGAGCCCTTGCCCTCAAGTTGAGAAGACCTCTAGTCGCCGTGAACCATGGGGTCGCACACATAGTCATCGGAAAGCTCACAACTGGCTTCAAGGACCCGGTTGTACTCTATGTGGCGGGGGGAAACACGCTTGTTACGACGCTCCACGAGAAGCGATACAGGCTGCTGGGAGAGACGCTGGACATAGCCGCGGGAAACTGTCTTGATGTCTTCGGAATAAAGGCGGGCATAGGACCAATGCCAGCCCCAGAAGAGTATGCCAAGCTAGGCAAGGTCTTCTACCCCCTGCCTCTCCATGTCAAGGGAATGGACGTATCATTCTCAGGCCTACTCACATCCGCAGAAAAACTGCTCGAGGCAGGCAAGGCTGTGCCAGACATCGCCCTATCCTTGACAGAGACCATATACGCGATGTTGACGGAGGTGCTTGAGCGGGCGCTCGCCCTCACACAGAAGAAGGAGGTTCTTCTCGTCGGAGGGCTTGCAAGAAGTAGACGGCTCCAACAGATGATAACAGAGATGGTAAAGATACACGGAGCGGAGTTCAAGCCAATACCCGACCAATTCCTAGGCGATAACGGAGCCATGATAGCTTGGAACGGGCTAAAGATGTTTCTTAGCGGCCACGAGACAAGCATAGAGAGAAGCTTTGTCAAACCGAGGCTAAGATTAGACGAGACCGAGGTTACCTGGGATTGATAGAAGAGACGCTAGATCAGGGGGTGATCAAGATAGGCGCGGAGGCTGTCCTCCGGAAACTCTGCTGGAGGGGCCTGACCATAGTTGAGAAGAAGAGGCTCCCCAAGCCATATAGGCATCCACATCTAGACCAGGAGGTCAGGTCCTCACGAACCCTGAAAGAAGTCAGAGTCATGATGAGGGCTAAGGAGGTAGGAGTTTCATGCCCCGCCGTCCTCCACGTCGACATCCAAGAAGCAGCCATTTACATGCAGTTTATCGAGGGGATAGAGCTGAGGCAGCTACTGGCAGCAAAAGCTCCAAGCCTAGGAGAGATAGCATATAAGCTCGGAGAGGCACTTGCCAAATTACACGAGACAGACATTTACCACGGAGACTTTGTGCCGTCTAACGTGATAGTTGTGGGGGAGCAACCAGTCCTCGTCGACTTCGGTTTAAGCGGATTCACCAGCGACATAGAGGAGCTCGCTATAGACTTCCACCTTTTCGAGAGGGGGCTGGCTGCAGCGCATCCAGCGATTACAGGGGAGTTGATGACCTCTTTCCGAAGCGGATATGAGGGTGTTGTGGGCGTCTCTAGGCGCGCCGAGGTTGAGGCGCGAGTTGCGGAGATTAGGAGCCGTGCGCGATACGTGGAGAGAAGCAGCTAGATGTCGCGGGCAAGGCTCCGGTCTCCGAGATGGGCGATTAGTTTTTTTAGAGCCTTTACCCGGTGTGAGTAGACATTCTTCTCTAAAAGCGTCATCTCAGCGAACGTCCTTCCATCACCTTCTCTCGGTATAAATATCGGGTCAAATCCAAAACCTCCTGAACCCCGCGGCTCAGCAGCAATATAACCTTCCACCTCTCCAGTGAAAACTGCAGCTACTCCATAAGAGTCTACGTAGCAGATAGCTGACCTGAAAGAGGCGTTTCGCTCATCCACGCCAGCTAGCAGCCTGAGGACACCACCAACCCCGATGGTCCTGTAGATATAGGATGAGTAGGGGCCGGGGAAGCCGTTAAGAGCGTCGATATATAGGCCAGCGTCCTCAACCATGACTCCACCGCCCCAACGCCTATAAGCATCCAGCCCCGCGTGATACGCTATCTCGCCCAAGTCGTCTGACTGAATCTCCAACACATTCTCCCTGATCCAGGAGCACTCAACCCCTAAGCTCTGAAGAACGGATGAAAACTCAGCCCACTTCCCAGGATTTGTAGTAACCACCCTGAGGCCCGGTATCAACACGCCTTAACCACCCAAGCCAAATCCATGAAGAGGCGTGGCACTCGATAAGGATTTACGGCGATAAAGGGAGTTTAAATCCAAGTTTTACTAGAGAGTCATGGTGAACTACATGAGCATCGAGCTCCACCTCACCCCCCTCGCGATAGTTTATAGAGAGGGCGGAGGGCAGATGGGCTATATCAGACTTATCACTGATGGGGAAAACTATCTAGCCTCGATTCTGGCTGGCGAGGAGTGCCCGCCCGTCAGAGAGGTAGCCGAATTCATAAGGAGGGGCGATGTGAGAAAAGTTTACTCATCGTCCCCACAGCTCATCACCGTCCTCTCGAGAATTCTGCCAGAGATAGTGTTTGAAAGAGTCAAACCAAGCGAGCCCCTAGAGAAGCTTGCTGTCTCAGCAAACCTCGCACAGAGCCTAAAGCAATACAGGGAGGCAGTCTGGAAAACCTCACTCAGGCTTGTGGAGGAGTCAATCCGTAAAGCTGTTCAGAGGAGAGACCTCATGATTGTGCAGGCGGTGAACTATCTGGATGACCTACAGAAGATCATAAACATGGCTGCCTCGAGGCTCATGGAGTGGTTTGGAACTCATTTCCCGGAGCTCCGTGAATTCGTCAGCGACCCCCAAAGATACGCGGAGCTTGTCTATGAATACAGGGAAAGGGAGGGGTTGAGAGCCGCGGTGCAGGCGGGCAAGTTAGAGGGTGAGACATCAAAAAAGATCGCCGAGGCCGCCGAAAGGAGCGTGGGTGTTGACGTAGCCGAGCAGGACAAGAGGATGATGTGGGAGCTGGCCTCCACGATACTCGACTTAATCAAGCAGCGAGGGAGCATGGAAAAATACGTCAGGAACTTGATGGATATAGAAGCCCCCAACCTCTCATCGATAGCCGGCCCGATTTTGGGCGCCAGACTGATCTCGCTGGCAGGAGGTTTACAGAACCTCGCCAAAATGCCTGCGAGCACAATACAGGTCCTCGGCGCGGAAAAGGCTCTTTTCAGATTCTTTAAAACAGGTAGGGGTGCGCCAAAGCACGGAGTCATCTTTCAACACCCCTACGTCCATAGTTCACCCAAGTGGCAAAGAGGAAAGATAGCCAGGACTCTCGCGACAAAGATAGCCCTTGCGGCAAGGATAGACTACTACTCTCGCGAGGATAGGTCGGCGGAGATAAAAGCTGCTCTCGAGAAAAGAGTGCAGGAGATCAAGCAGAAGTATGCTTCACCCCCCATCAAGGCCAGGCAGCCTGGTAGGAGGAGGTCTAGATGAGCGTAGAGGAGAGCTCCGTGTTCGAGGGTGTCTACACGCTGAGCGTGGGGGGTCAGCGGTTATTAGCTACCAAAAACTTGGACAGAGGGTTCAGCGTATATGGCGAGAGGCTATACGAGGTGGGAGGAGACGAGTATAGGGAATGGGTCCCCTACAGGAGTAAACTTGCAGCAGCGATACTTTCTGGACTAAAGTCTTGGAATCTTGGTCGAGGTAAGACCGTCCTTTATCTGGGTGCGGCCTCGGGAACCACGATAAGCCATGTCTCCGACATCATAGGGCTTGAGGGAATGGCCTATGCGGTCGAGTTTGCTCCGCGAGTGATATCTCAGCTGATAGAGAGGGTAGCACGTAGACGTAGAAACGTCATAGCAATCTTCTCAGACGCCAGAATGCCTGAGAAATATCTCGGAATAGCAGACATAGTTGATACAATCTACTGCGACATAGCTCAGCCTGAACAAGCCAAGATACTCATAGATAATGCTGAACTTTTTTTGAAGAGCGGTGGAGAGGTGCTAATAGCGATCAAGGCCAGGAGCATTGACAGTGTGGAAGACCCTGACAAGGTCTTCCGCCGTGAGATAGGGACCATGGAGAACGCCGGTCTAAAGGTTCTGGAGTCTGTCAAGTTGGCGCCATTCGAAGAAGACCATGTAATGGTAAGGGCCAGATATGAGTAATGCTAAGAAGGTATGCGGGGTTGACGAGGCCGGCCGAGGAGCGGTCATCGGCCCACTGGTTGTAGCTGGAGTGGCTGTCAGCGAGGACGCGGTTCAAGCCATCATAGAGACAGGTGCAAAAGACTCGAAAAAACTTTCCAAGAAAAAAAGAGAACAAATCTATGAGAGACTGAAAAACCTCGGAGTTGAGGCCAGCTATAGGCTCCTCGAGCCAGAGAAAGTTGATTCCTACACGCGAAGGCGCGGTGGCCCTGGAATAAACAGCCTCGAGCTCGAGGCCATAGTATCCATAGCTGAGGAGCTTCAGCCCCACATCTTAGTTGTTGACTCGCCGTTAAGGAACTATGAGAAGCTGCAAGCCGAGCTCTCCAAGCGGCTAAACTCTATCGAGATAATCTGCAGATGTCATGCCGATTCAGACTATCCGGTAGTTGGCGCCGCATCTGTAGTTGCAAAAGTCATTCGAGACTTGACCATAGCCGAGTTGTCTAAAACACTCGGGGAAATCGGCTCAGGCTACCCATCAGACCCGAAGACAATATCTTATATCAGACAGTTGATTGCACACGGCGGGTTGAGCAGAGAAGTGAGAAGGTCTTGGAGGACCATAGACAGGGTCATGCCTCGGCTAACAGATTACCTCGACACGGGGGGAGACACAAAGCTAAGCTAATTTATATAAAGCAGACTACACATATCTCCTATCAGGTACTCATGGTTACTAGGTCCCGTCAAGATGATATCGAAACACTTCTCATCCAGATAACCCACGAATGCGTAATCAAGGTGAGCAGCTGTATGAGAATCTTCTCCTCGATGCTTACTCAACTCACCTCTATTGGAGCATTTGACGCCGCGGAGAAAAACTTTCAAGAAATACTGAGAATTGACGAGGAGTGCAAGATTCTCAAACGCAACGCTGAACAACAGTTGATGACCTATGGCGTGCTTCTAGTTCAGAGAGGAGAGTACATCAGGGTCTTGGCGCTGCTCGACAAGATGCTCGACAAAATAGAGGGAGCAGCGTATCGAGCCTTAACACTCTACAAGCTTAACGGATTTGAGGACCCGGCCGCGTGTGGTCTCTCTGAGATAACAGAAAAAGTCTATGAAGGGCTTGAAATACTCAAAGAATGCCTTAGAGCTCTGTTGCTCAACGTGACAGCCCTACACGAAAAACTGGACGAGGTCGAGCTAAATGAAAAAATGGTTGACGGGCTATACAGAAGTGTTGATGTTGAGATACTTCAAAGTAAACTTAAAGTTCCTCACATGATTCTCGCCAGAGAGATAGCAAGTATACTTGAGGATATTGCAGACAGTGCAGAGGAAATATCCAACATTATAAGGGCTATCTATCCACGCGGCAGATATTGAGCAAGGATTTTGGCGTCACTGCGACATGAAAGAAGAGTCACGGAAGGTTATTCGGTCAGACCTAGTCGAGACTAATGTTGTGGTGTTCAGTCATGAGGATGCGAGGCAGTTATTTTCAAGTGGGTTTTATGGTAAGCCCCTCGGAGTGCCGAAGCCCCGGGGAGCAGACTTCGAGGCCCCTCTCGTACTTGACATAATCGAGGCCTGTTATCTCTCAGAAAAGCGTTTATTGGAGGTTTATAGAGGAGACACGCACGTCAGGGACGAAGAGCTTTTCACAATAGGAGAGAAGGTTAGCGGCAGGTTTAGAGAGCTTTACGCCGTTTACAGGGACCTGCGTGAGCGTGGATTTATCGTGACTCCCGGATTAAAGTTCGGCAGCGATTTCGCTGTGTATAAGTACGGGCCTGGGATCGACCATGCTCCTTTCATCGTTCAGGTGAAAGGCATGGGTGAAGAGGTCTCTGCCACTGAGCTGGTGAGGGCCGGTCGACTCGCAACTACTGTCCGTAAAAACTTCATCATAGCTGTGCCGGAAGAGGGGAGGGTAAGATACCTGCTCTTCTCTTGGACCAAGATTTAGGAGCCGCTAGGATGTTTCTCGATTATCATCTCTAAAAGCGTCCTCAGCACATTCCATGCACTTTCATGACTTTTTGCGACGCTGGGCACTATCACGACGTCCCTCCCCAAATTCATGGCGAACCTTATATCCTCGGCTGAGAGGGCATCCTCGATATCCTGCTTGTTAGCCGCTATAACGTAAGGCGTGTCAGGATAGGTTCGTCGGAACTCCCAGAGGACCTCCTGCGCCTCCAGTATCGATGACTCGTCAGCTGAATCCACCATCATTATGTAACCATGCATCCCCTTCGCCAAGATATGCCATACGAAAGAGAATCTTTTTTGACCCGGAGTTCCAAAAAGCCTCACATAATATCCGTCACCTAAATCAACAACTCCGAAGTCCATGCCGACAGTGGTTGTGGTTTTTTTGGTCCGCTCCTCCGTTCTTGTTATCTCACGCTCAGTCGTCATACTTAGCTCACATAGGGTCTTGACCAAAGTTGTCTTGCCTGAGTTGAACGGGCCGGTCACAATGACCTTATAGCTCTTCAACCCTACCCTCCTCTTTAAAGTAGAGGTCTAGAAGCAAGTTCACAAATCCCAAGTTTGGATGAAGCTTAGTTATCAGCGCCACAACATCTCCTCTGTGCTGAAAAATGAAGAGGTATCTATGGCTTGCTAATTCAACGACTACGCGCTTATAGTCACCAATCTGCATTACCTCTAGGATGGATGATACAACACCAGAGATAGCGGATATCGCGGCCGCGAGGTACTCTGGTCCTACCGATGAGGCGTTGACGTGAGCGACAGGGGTGCCGTCAGGCTTTGCGACGAGAGCTACTTCTATGGCTCCCCTGCTAACTTTTATTACCTCCTCGAGAAGTGATTGGAGCTCTGGCGAAACTGTCTCGAGATCCCGCAAACATTCTCAGCCCCCACCTAGCAGGTTGCCAAGGATTCTCTTAACGCTCTGCCTTAATAGTTCAAAATCTACACCCTCACGCCCTTGCGGGACCCTAGCATAGAAGTAAGTCCGCCTGCCCGCAATCTCTACTGTAGGCATTATGACTTCTAGGTCGCCGTCCTGTATCTGGAGGCTGCTCACTGAGCTTCTGGCAAGCTGAAGTGAGCTCATGATCTCTGTGAGGAGGGCTGCTTCCCGATTTGCATCCATGTCGCCCTCATACTCTATCACTTGTCCGCTCTCGTCGAAGATCAGCGCAGCCTTAAGATTCTCACCAGCAAGTAGGGACGATATTGTATCGTATGGTTCCTTTCTCATTTCTTTGGATGGTTCAGGTTTAGGTGCCTGTACACCCTCCTCAGGGGGGCTCTGTTTTGCGGGAGGCTCTCTCGAGACCTCGGCGGTCTGAATAGCCATCTGCATCAACGCGTCTCTTACATTGGTATAGGCTGTGAGCGTCAGCCTGTAGACCCGGAGGGAGAGCGTCACCATGTAGATGGCAAGTATTGACGCTATAAGGGCTGCTAGTGAGCCGCTTATAACCAGTGCGTCTATAAGCGGTGAGGCGTCCATACCAGACCCGTCAGTTTCATGGTTCTTCTTGATGTATAAATGTTGCCGAACCTGAGCGACATGGACTCCGAATAGAGTTTAAACGGTATGCGCGCTAGTTCGTGATGTGATGTAGCGATCAGCGCCACCACCTCGGACAAGAATAGGGCCCAGCTCTCCGCTGCTGTGGATTCCACCGCCATTCTCCACTCTGAGCTGGAACTTAGTTACGATCTTCTGAGGGAGAAGAATTGACATATAACATACCTTGCAGATATTCTTTGTTGGGTGCTCGGCTCGGCATTCTCTACAGATTAGTCTTCTGCACACCTCGCAGCGATAAGGTGCGAACCTGTTTTTATGAACCCAGCACCTATAAACCTCTGTTTTTTTGCCCAGCTCTATACGGTGGCCGCAGAACGGGCAATATAAGGCACCCTCTATTTGGGGTGCCATGCAGATGGGGCATCGATTCATTCTGGGGTCATCCAGCTACTCGAGGATATAAGGCGTCTGCTCCCGCACCTTTAAGGGCTCTCAACATAATACCTAGGTATTTCGGGCATATTGTATCTTACTTCCGCGGAGTGATTCTTAGCACCTTGTCATCTCCGGGACGTACTGAGCCCCTTCCATCCCTGTTGCTGGTGAGCAGATACAAGAGGCCATCTGGGCCCTGCACCACATTTCTAAGACGACCAAAGGTTCCCACAAAGAGTTTCTCCGCGGACTCTACGTTTGAGCCATCCCGACTAAGGGCGACGCGGTGTAGATGTTCACCACGAAGCGCTCCGAAGAATAGGCTCCCATCCCAGTCGGGGAAGTCTTCGCCATAGTAGAATGTGCATCCCGATGGTGCCCAGGTCTCGCTCCCACTGTGGTAGACGGGGTCGATCATTCCGCTCATCCCTCTTTTCCCGACTACTAGAGGCCATCCATAGTTCCCTCCTGCAACTATTCTGTTCAACTCGTCGTTTGCCACCAGCCCTCCTTCTCCTGATGGGCCATGTTCAGTTGCGTAGGTGCTGCCATCAGAGCGCCAGCAGATACCCTGTGGGTTTCTATGGCCATAGCTGTATATGGGTGAGGAGGGGAAAGGGTTGTCGTGTGGAATTGTCCCGTCAGTGTTAACACGGAGAATTTTACCTGCAAGGGAATTCAAGTCTTGTGAGAGCGGGGGAATAGATGCGTCGCCTGTGGTCACGTATAATTTGCCATCAGGCCCTATCTTTACTCTTCCTCCATCGTGTATGGATGCTCCCGGTATTTCGTCCAGTAGCACCTCCCCGTCCTTCACTTCGAGAGAGTCCCACATATGGACGCGGTTGAAAAGCTTAGAGCCACTTCTGTACGTATAATAGGTTATTATCTTTGAGCTCTCTTCGAGGTAGGCTAAGCCTAGAAGGCCACCCTCCCCCACATGAGCTACCTCAATCTCTCCCACCACAGTGCTCCGCCTACTCGAGATGTTTAACAGTCTCAACTGGCCCGGCCTCTCAGTCACAAGAGCTTCCTCGCCGCTGATGAAGCAGATCTCCCAGGGGATGGTAAGCCCGTCATGCACCACCTCAACCGTATAGCCTGCTGACTGGCCAACAGTGGCTACATCTCTCCTGGGACTTGAGAGCATGAAGTATAGCGTTGAGAGCCCTGCAACACCAACTGCGGCTGCTATAGCTGACAGGACTGCTCTACGCTTCATGATGAATCCCCATGGCTTCTCTAAGGATCACCAGCCTAAGACTTATATATGTTTCAAAAATTTATGCCTTGAGATGTATTGGTTAATGGTTGTAAAAGATCACAAGACGGGGGCGCGAAACTTGATACCGGCTATGCAGGTTCTTTTAAACCGGGTTAAGCATGGTTTCTGGCTTTTGTCCGCTAAGAACCCGTATCGCAAGAAGGTCGCGGCGGGGGACTATGGGTTGTTCTATGTAGGGAGCAGGGAGGGGCGTTTCATTGCAGGTGAGTGTCAGATTAACTCGGCTGCGCAGTTGCTGACACCGCAGATAAAGACGCTCATAGAGGGGTTTCCTTCAACGCTTTTGACACACTACATCGAGATTAAGGGAGTCTTGTGGGCTAATCCCCTAAACGCTGAAGAGGTTATTCCAAATCTTAGCTTCGTAAAAAATAAGGACAGATGGTTCGCCTATCTGCAGGGGTCGCTACACCCCATATCGAAGGAGGACTATGGTCTCGTCTTAAACTATTACAACAAGATGCAGTCGGACTACATCAGGAGATAGGGCCTTACATAGGCGTCATAGAGCGGCGCTTTCTCCTCGACGGTGAGCTCCTTATACATCGGCGTAGGTAGTATGTAGGCTACGTCTATACTGTCTCCAGATCCTATATCCCTCCTGATCGCTGCCGCCACTGCCTTGAACGCCAGCCTTACCGCCTCATCAAGACTGAGGTCCTCCCTGTACTCTGCCTCCAAAACACCTAGAGCGACAGGTGACCCAGAGCCCGATACCACCATTCTCTCCTTAGTAAATCCGCCCAGCGGGTCGACGCTGAAAATGTGAGGACCTTCTTCATCTACACCTCCTAGCAGTATTTGAGCCTGATAAGGTAGCCACCTGTAGCTGAACATTAGGTTTGCTAAGAGGCTCGTGAGCATCCTGATTCCTATTCTTCTGCCATGCGTGATCTCGAAGTGTCTTGCGTTAGCCTTCATGAGGTCGATGAGGCTTTGGGCGTCCGCGACCCGCCCAGCTATTGTTAGCGCAGCATGGTCTGCTATTTTATGGACCTTTTTTGTTTTTCTATGGGCGACGAAAAATCCGGCTGTCGCTCTAGTGTCTGTGGCAAATACCACTATATCGCCTGCTGTGAAGCCTATCGTTGTCGTTCCTGTAGATAAAATACCTGATCCCCGCATACTCGTGAATCCCTGTAATCCCATCCCTAGTCTTCGGGAATTACTATGTAGAGCCATGCTATTTACCTTCTCTAACATTTTACCGATGTTGTGGATGGAAAGTCGCAAGAGGGGCTCTAGGGCCCGCTTATTTCTCGTCCTATGCGGTTAGGCCGATGCAACCTCTGCCACTTCAGTGCTTCTTAATGGGGGGTCTAAACTTGTAGCCATAGATGATTAAACCAGATTCGCCATCCTGCGTGAGTTTGCGGACAACCCGCTCCAACTCCATGCTAGGCTTGAGTTCCTCGTAGTCACAGTCAGTTATGCCGGCGAGCAATCTTGTACCATCCTCAAACTCTACTATGCCGACAACATAAGGTGCTTGGCTTTCAAAACCTGCGGGCGGATTTTTCACCGCCGTGAACGTTACTAGCTTTGCGCGGCTTGGTAAAAGTTCTTCGGCAATTCTATTAGACCGACACCTCCTGCAGATGCTTGTCTCGTAGTGGTGGAATGCGCCACAGTTGAGGCATCTCCACACGACTAACCTGTATCTGAAGCGCTTGTGCCTCCAAGCCACAGGAGGCCTAAATATCGCGCCCAGGGCTCACGCCCCCCTCATCACAAAGGCGTAGGCCGCGCTGCCGAGCCCAGCCAAATTTATCATGGCCCCTGTCTGAGCGCCGTCTACTTGGCAAGAGCCAGCTAGCCGGGTCAGCTGCATATAGATCTCCGCCGCCTGGTAAACTCCGGTGGCGCCGATTGGGTGCCCGCGGGCCTTTAATCCACCGAAAGTGTTAATCACGGGTTTCCCTCCTTGACTATACATGCCATTTTTTGCGTCCAGGCCGCTCTTCCCCGGTTCTGAGTATCCGATTGATTCTAGAATGAGGTTTGCCAAGATAGAATACGAGTCATGAATCTCCAGGACCTTTATCTCGTTTCTGCTAACCCCTGCTCTTGCGAGCGCCTCCTCAAATGCCCGTGAAGCGGCGCTGACCTTAAGTGGGTCCTCTCTGTCGAAGGGGAATACTATGTCTGTTGATGTGGCGCAGCCTGCTATCTCGACTATCTGGTCGTGCTGTATTGTTGGGAGGAAGTCTTGGCTGCAGAGTAAAACCGCGGCCGCGCCGTCGGCGGGAGCTGTTGTCTCGAGCCTCCTGAGCGGTGGGGAGATAACTGGGGATGAGAGGACATTCTCCAAAGTTGTCTTAAACTGGTATTGGGCGTGTGGCGCCTTGGCTGCGTTTTCATGCATTATTACCGGGAATTGTGCGACCATCTCTTGTGGCAGCTCGTATTTCTCGAGGTAGACCTTATACATCATAGCCGCGATTGAGGACTCCGTGACTCCTTGATAGCCGACATAGTCGTATCTCTCAGAGAGGGATGAGAGAAACATCGCCTCCTCTGGACTAGCATCGCTCATCTTTTCGACGCCAACCACCAAGACTATGTCTGAGATGCCCGAGAGTATTGACTGGTATCCAGTATAGAGGGCCGCCGCACCAGAGGCATCTCCGGCCTCTACCCTTAATGCAGGAACACCCGATAGCCCGAGGTCTTCAGCCACGATGGCCCCGAGGTTGCCCTGATTCTGTAGAGTCTCTGCGAGCGCGCTGGCAACGAAGATTCCGTCAATTTTTCGGAGCCTAACGTCTGTCAGGTCTGCAACCACCTTTGTCACTAGGGCGTCAACTGATTGACTCCAGTGTTCTTCAACCTTGGATACACTGACACCGGCGATAAACACTTTTCTCATGCTCTACCCCCTAATCTTATTACGTGCCCTCAGATACAGCGAGTAGTCGACATACCTCTTCCTCTCGATAAAGTCTGTGACAAGCGGAGCCTTAGCCCGTTTCTCTGAGATACCATCTCCCGCCCTGATGACGAAGACATCGCTCCCAGCCCCTGAGCCGTAAGAGGCCATGAGAATTCTCTCACCCGGCTTGGCCTGGTCCAGAACCTTGGCTACCCCTAACATAGATGAGGCGGCGTAGGTGTTTCCGACCAAGTTGCAGACAACTCCTGGTTCAACTTTCTTGGGAGGAATTCCCAGCATTTTGGCCACCGCGAATGGAAACTTGGTGTTTGGCTGGTGGAAGACCGCGTAGTCAAAGTCATTTAAAGAGTATCCCTCGTCCAGAACCATCTTTACAGAGGAGACTATGTGGTGGAAGTAGGCAGGCGCTCCCGTAAACCTTGACGCATGCATTGGGTATCTCTCGTAGCTTCTTCTCCAGAAGTCTGGAGTATCTGAGACATAGCTCGAAGCAAACTCTATCTCTGCGACGACGCTGTCGCTTGTCCTACCTATCGTGAATGCAGCTCCCCCCGCCGCGGCCGTATATTCCAGGGCGTCCCCCGGCCTTCCCTGGGCGGTGTCAGCGCCTATCGCGAGGCCGAACTCTATTATTCCAGAGGCTACAAGTCCCATTACTAGCTGCATCGCCTCCGTCCCGGCCTTACAGGCAAATTCGAGGTCGGCGCTGAGGAGCCTGCTGTTGACGCCTATTGCTTCGGCCACTATTGTGCCTGTTGGCTTCACCGCGTAGGGGTGAGACTCGGAGCCCACGTATACCGCGCCTATTTTCTGGGGAGAGATCCCAGCTCTAGCTATGGCGTATGATGCTGCTTCGATCGCCATAGTGACTGTGTCCTCATCGAGATTGTTGACGGACTTCTCGATTACTGGAAGCTCGGAATCGGAGCCACCCCACATTCTTGAGATTTCGGATGCCTTTATCCGCATCATCGGGATGTATACTCCGTAGCCATGAATGGCGATACCTGATAACCGCGGCAACCCTCTCACCTTCTGAGCTCGCCCCTATAAAAGTGTTGAAACACGTGCTCTACAATAGTCGATTAACCCAACACATTCTTGCACCAAATCTCCAACATCGTGATGGACAGACTGCCCCAGTATCTGGATTCTTAGACGATTAATCTTATATATCCTTATGTCATATAGACATCGACATGGTTGAGGCGTCGTTAGATGCCAAAGATTTAGAAATTATCAAGGCCCTCATGAAGGATGCAAAGAAGAGCTTCACAGAGCTTAGTAGCGAGCTTGGTATTCCGAGGACTACGCTTCAGGAAAGATTTAGGAGGATTACGGCTCGCGGGGTCATTAAGAAGATTGCGGCGATACCTGACTACTCCAAACTGGGCTTTCCCGCCACTGCATTCCTTCTTGTCTCTTTCTCGCCCGTCATGGACATATCCCAGAGGGATCTGGCGGCCATGATAGCCCAGATGGAGCATGTTTACGAGGTTCACCTCATCAGCGGTCAGTGGGATATGCTCATAAAAGTGAGGGCCCCGTCTACAGAGGACGTGGGGAGACTTGTTATCGACAATATCAGGAGCATAAAAAACGTGGCTAAGACAGAGACATGCTTCGTTTTTCACACAGCCAAGGAAATACCTTAACGAATTCCCACGTATTTTTGGAGTATTTACCTTATCCCCATTCGTCGCGGCGTCTATCGAAACCTCTTAAAAACAACCTGAAGAATTATACACGCCCCGAGGCGTGAGCGAGCTAGAAAGAATCGCTATTGAAAAGGCGAAAGAAGCGGTGCATCTCGACAGGCAGGGTTCTAGGGAGGCCGCCATAGCTCGTTATAAAGAGGCCATACAGATTCTGAGCAGGCTTATCGACCTGACTCAAAGCCCAGTCCTGCACGAGGTTTATAAGGATAGAATGAGGCAGTATCTTGAGCGGCTCAACGAGCTGAACAGCGAGGCCGCAGCCAAGCCTGTAGTCCGACAGTCAGTCTCCTCAGCCTCAAAAGACGAGCTACAGATCGAGCCTGTGGAGAGCAGTGTCAGATGGAGCGACGTTATAGGTCTTGAAGACGCAAAGAGGATCATACGGGAATCAATAGTCTATCCTTGGCTCAGGGCAGACCTCTTTCCGCTCGGATGGCCTACAGGAATACTGCTCTTTGGACCGCCTGGGTGCGGAAAGACTCTGCTTATAGCGGCAGCATCAAACGAGGTCAACGCGCTCTTATATACCCTTGACGCTGCGACGGTCATGTCGAAATGGCTCGGAGAGAGCGAGAAAAATATAGCCACGCTATTCTCGAAGGCCAGAAAAGACATCTCTAAGGGCAGGCCAGTCGTCATCTTCATCGATGAGGCAGACTCACTCACGGCTCAGAGATATTTGGAGGTCGGCGGAGAAGCAAGGGCTAGAAACCAGCTTCTCAAGGAGATGGACGGTCTTGCGAACAAGAATAAGAAAGAATACCTCTACGTTATCGCGGCCACAAACAAGCCGTGGCTGCTCGACGAGGCCTTTATCAGAAGATTTCATAAGAGAGTGTATGTGGGGCCGCCAAACGCTGAGACTAGGCTACAGATTCTTAAGCACTATACTGCAAGTCTCAGAGTCTCAGATGATGTTGATTTTGAGGAGCTGGCGAGTATGACGGAGTATTACTCGCCTGCCGACTTATACAACATCTGCCTCGACGCCCATATCTCAACGATAAGGGAGATGTTTGAGAAGGGACTGGATGAGCCCAGAAAGATATCGATGAGCGACTTCGTCTACGCCATAGAGAAGAGGAGGCCTTCCATCAGCAAGGACTTAATTGAACGACTCATGGACTGGGCAAAGCGGTACGAGGCAGTCTGAGCAACTTAAGTTTATAATCAGAAGCGACTTGTCAGTCTCATAGAGTTGACTAATGTAGTCGCTGAGAGTCTCACCAGAGTTTTTGAGAGCAAGTCCAGACGCGTGCTAGCGCTCGATAATGTGAGCTTCGAGGTAGAGGAGGGGGAGGTTTTCGGGCTCCTAGGACCTAACGGTGCGGGAAAAACCACGCTCATAAGAATTCTGACCACTCTCCTGCTTCCATCATCTGGGAGGGCATTGGTTTGCGGCCACAATGTTGTGACGGAGGCTAAAAAAGTGAGGAGCATAATTGGGTTTAGCAGCAGCTCCGAGAGGGTTGGCTTCGACTTCGTCACCGCCCGGCGAAATCTCTGGTTTTTTTCACAGTTATATGGAGTCCGGAGAGAAGAGGCTGCGAGCAAGATTGAGGAGCTGGCAACCATCCTCGAGTTTCAAGACCAGCTGGACAAGAAACTATACATGCTGACAACGGGCTACAAGCAGAGACTGAACATCGCTAGAGCCCTAATAAACGACCCGCGAGTCGTGTTTTTTGACGAGCCCACAAACGGGATGGACGTCTTCTCCGCTAAGAAAGTCCGCGACCTCTTCAAGAGAGAAGCCAAGACCCACTCACGCACGATATTCCTCGCAACCCACAACATGTTCGAAGCCGAGGAGGTATGCGACAGAGTCGCCGTTATTGACAGGGGCAGGATTCTCGCGATCGACACACCCGAGAATCTGAAGTCCATGCTGAGCAAGCCGGTGGTTCTGCTGGAGACGGATACGGGCGGTGCCTCGATAGGCGATCCAGCGCAGCTGGCGGGAGTGGTTGGCGGCACGGTCAAAGTAGACCCAGAGACGGGGACAGCTAGGATAAGGGTGATTCTTGAGAGCGAGGAACTTTTAGAGAGAGTTTTGAATGGGCTTGAATATCGCGGAATATCTGTTCATAGCTATGAGAGGCTTGAGCCAACTCTGGAGGACGTGTTTATCAGCCTTGTAGGTAAAGGGTTTTCTGAGAGGGAGAGGGATGTTGAGGCATAGCGTCGAGCTGTGGCTAAGGGTTGCATTTTCGCGGGCAATGATCAGGGTGCTTGCAACTTATGGAGACCCACTCTGGATAGTGGTTAACATTGGCGGCCCCTTATTGACATCAATAGCTCTAGCTTTTCTCTACGGATTCGCCGGCCTGCCACAGTTGACGGGTTTTGCCATTCTGGGGGGAGGGATGGTTGCGTACTGGGGTAATGTGTTATGGTCTATGGCCGCCCAGCTCAACTGGGATAAGAGGTCTGGGATGCTCTATCTCTACTTCACATCACCCGCGCCGCTAACGGCTCTTCTCATCGGAATGTCGCTGGGAGGAATCCTAGGCACACTACCAAGCTCCATCTTTGTGCTTATAATCGGAACACTCCTCTTCAACCCACCCTTCTCACCCCCAACGATCTCCCTACTGCTAACCTTCATCCTGACACTCACAGCGCTCTACGGCATGGGCATATCCCTAGCCTCTCTCTACCTGATACTTGGTAGAGAAGCCGAGGAGATAAATGATGCACTCTTCGAGCCTGTCTCATTTCTCTCTGGAGTGTATTTCCCATCAATTGGGAGAGGTTCCCCGCTACCACTCGCGCTCCAAGCCATCGCCTCACTTATACCTCTCACGCTAGGGATGGATGCGCTCCGAAGAGCTGTCTTCTACGCAGAGAGCATAGCAGAGCTCTGGCCCAACTTAGCAGCGCTCTTCATAATGACCTTGGCAGCAATAATCGTGGGAGTAAAGGCCCTATCATATATCGAGACAATAGGCCGTAAAACGGGTGATATCTTGGTGACGCTTAAATGAAGAAGCTTCTCGCCTCGATAGCACTTGGCCTTGAGAGAGAGTTGGGCTGGACCTATCCCCCTCTAGTGGTGCTGCTCAGCACGGTCCCAGCAACCGCATCGGTCCTAACAATAGTGATGGTTTATTGGGTTGGAGCGAGCGCCGCCGGCGAGGTTCATACTGGTTGGATTGCCTTCCTAATTGTTGGTGCATCACTTTTCACCCACCTATCCTCTTACATCTGGTCTCCTCTCTCAGCCGTCTCTGAGGGGAAGACATCATATACATACCCCTTAGTCTTCATTGCACACTCTTCGCTCTCCTACATTGCTGGAAGGGTTATAGCCTCGTTCATCGAGTCATCCCTCACCGCCCTCCTTGCGCTGGGCACCTCATATACAGCTATCAACTTGATACTCGGCGTCTCTCCGCCTTTGAGCTTCACACCAGTAAACCTCGCACTCTTTGCGTTAACCATGGTCGTGGGCCTTTCTGCGGCCCTCGGCCTCGGCCTTATGCTAGCAGCTTATGCCATATTCGTGACAAGGCTGGAGTGGGGGCTGCCAGTTTATATCTCGGGCATGCTCATGATATTTTCTGAGGCTATTTTTCCAGTCTCGGCTCTTCCACAGCCACTTCAGATAGTAGCCGAGGCTATGCCCTTCACACACATTATTAGAGCGTCTCGGGCAGCACTTATCGGGCCTCTAGACCGATATCCCACAGAGTTCTTCCTAGCCACAGTTTTGGGCTTGGCTTGGCTGCTGACTGGGCTCTTCATCTACCTCTATGCCGAGGGGCTGGGCAGGAGAAGGGGTTACATAGACATGCGCGTGGCATAATCTATCTAGGACGAGATGCTCTCCAATTTCAATCGAGAATCTCCATTTTGTCTCTCTCCAGCTTCCAGCTGACTTCGTCAAGAAGCCACGCGGAGATCTCCACCACCCTTCCGCGCAAGACCGACAATATGACATAGCTTAGGAAGGGGACAGCTTGCTGGTTGTCGAAGCTACTGGGAAGGGCAGGCGCGTCTGGGTGGCTATGATACACCCCCACAATCATTTCGCCGCGAGACGACACCTCGTCATCAATTCTCATATACTCCATCGGGTCGATAAGATACCTCCTATTCCTCTCGCCGAGATACGAGTTCTTCACGGGCGTGTAACGAGAGACAAGCCTAACCCCGGACTCAAGCCTTCCAATCAATAAGCCGCAGGCCTCCTCAGGATAACGTTTCACGACATCTGATGAAATTTCATCGACTACGCGTCTAGGAATTCTTATCATCAGAGATACATCCTAGCACCTCGCTAATATTTGTAATCCATAAAGAGATTTCGATACGTGATTCAACCCTTTTATCTCACCTCAGCCTGATTTCATCCATGAGGTTTACAGTCAAAAAAATCCCATCCAGAGTTAAGAGACTAGTTGCAGGACTTCCGGATATGGGGAATGTAGCTGGCATAGCTATGGAGCACCTTATTCAGGTAAAGGCTCTTGAGCCGTTCGCCACCTGCGTAGACTCATGGCCCCCTTTCGTCATACACAGAGGGGGAATCATCGAGTTTGAGAGAGGTAGATTCACGCTATACTTCAGAGATGGGCTCGACTTCATAGCAATGACGGGAACCCATCAACCCTCCGAGACCACATCGCTTTATGAGCTCTGCGAAAATGTATTAGATATAGCCCAACAGGCAGGAGTGGAAGAAGTCTACACGATAGGAGCCGCTCACTTTGAGGACGGCTTCATAGAGTCTCCAAGAGTATTTCACGCCGCGATTTCCCTCACAATGGATGAAAATTTGAGGAGATCTGGCTCAACACCGCTGGACTCAGACGGCTACATCACTGGTTTTAACGGCCTCCTACCAGCCATAGCCAAGGAGCGCGGCATGCGGAGTGCATGTCTTCTAGGAGAGATAGGTGATCCTCATGTTAGGCAGCCGGCGGCAGCCAAAGCCGTATTACAGGTCTTATCCGAGATACTTAACGTCGAGATTGACTTCCAGAAGCTGGACGAGGAGATAGAGCAGATAAGGGCGGCCAAGGCTTGGGAGAGAATATACAGACGTGGTAGGACGCCGGGCGTCATGTAGGGCATCTGGTTTACCCTATCTTTTACTCGTGGCAACACTTACTATCCATGGAAGAGGCGAGCCAATTACCGGCGAGATGGGCGCCAAAGACCTCGTTACCAGATAAGCTGGTAAAATGGAGAAGGGTATGTGGAGTGCGTTATAAATAGCGGTGAAGAGTAGAACGAAGAATAGCTTCTGCGCATAGGAAGCCATTGATAGACCTGTTATCGCGGCTAAGCTGGCGGCCGCGATATCGAGGAAGAATGGAAAGAGCACCGTCAATAAAATATAGTTGGCCAGACTCGTGACTAAAATTCGCGAGACAGCGCCGACGAGTCCGAACGAGAAAACACAGACCTTGAGCCCCCTACCCGCGGTCAGGCTTGCAGCGGCCCAGAACCCCAGCATACTCGAGCAGACGGCAAGAAACTTCATGAGCGGGCCGATAGGGCTCCACTCGCCAAATACGAGAAGAGCCAAGAAGTGGCTAAAGGCCGCTACAAACCCAATCCCTGGCCCGAACATGAATAGGGCGACAAAGGAGGGCACCTCAGCCAAGTCAAACCTCAGAAAAGGTATTGGGGGGAAGGGAAAGCTGAGAGGTAAGAGGCCGAGCGTGAAGGCAAGACCGCCGAAGACTGCGCCCAACATTATCGACCTGTTCCTATTGCGAATATCTCCGCTCAACACCGGCCTCTCCCTTATGAAGCTTCTCTAATAAATCCTGAGTAACTACAAGCGAATATGTATCACGGAAAGTAATAATTATAGATGCTTTTCATGGTTTACATAAAGTGCTGCCGCTGGAGAAATTACCGGAATTCAGCAAAGTGTTTAACGCTCTGGGGAACGAGACTAGGCTCAGAATCCTCATAATGGCTGCTGAGAGCGAGAGACCGCTACACATAAAGGCTTACGCCAAGGCACTAAAGAAGAGATATTCCGCTGTTTACAGGCATGTGTCAATACTTCGCAGGGCGGGGCTGGTCACGGTTTATGAGGTTGGGAGAAGCCGGGTTGTAGTTCCGAAAAAAGGGCTAAACCTTGAGGCGCTATTCAATGCCCTATATAGTGGGGAGATTATCACTAAATAGTAATAATTGAATCTCATACTCCACTATATTATTACCTCCACTCAAGTCACTTTTGCTCAAACTTATTACCTCTGTTGAAACGCTATAGTTACGTTATGTCGAGAGTAAACACCAAATGGATCGCCGGAGTTGCTGTACTCTCAGCGCTGGCATATGCGTTATCTCTGATGCGGCTACACATGCGATTTCCACTGCTTCCGTTTCTCTCGTTCGATTTCTCCGAGATCCCCGACATTCTCGCCTACTTCATGTTCGGGCTCTCGGGCGGTGTTATAGCGAGTTTAGCCCACTGGATCGCACTAAACTTCGGCACGCCCTTCCACCAGCTCATCGGCCCCACGATGAAGCTACTCGCTGTTCTCTCAACGCTAGCTGGACTGGAGTTAGCTTCTCGGCTAAAGGGTGGATTGCAGATAGTCAATAACGTCTCGCTTCCACTTCTAACAAGGGTCTCTGTGATGGCTGCCGCAACCTTTCTTCTATACTATTATCTCTTCCCCAGTGTTTATCTGCCCTTCTCTAGGCGAACGCTAAGCGGAGTCGGAATAACCGTTGAGTCAGACCTAACATTAGCCACGGTGATGGTCATCTTCACATCGATATTTAACATAATACACGTCTTTCTAAGCGTCATCCCCGCATACGTCATCTACAACAGAATAGTCGCTGTCTTGCCACAGCTCCCCACCAAGCAGCAGCCCGTGAGGAGGGAAGTGAACAAGCTGTGAGAGCTTCGACACCTTTGAGACTCAGCAATACATAATAGCACCTTCACCCACCTTCTTATTTGGCGATGATGAGTTTGCCGAGTGCTGAAGATATGAGGATCACCGAAGTTATCTGAGCTATGACGCCGTGGTGATTAAATTGGATGTGGAGCTTGATAGAATGGAGATTCTAGCTTGGTTAGAGAGGCAGTCGCCGCGTAAAGTTCTGATACAGTCGCCTCTAGGACTCAGAAGTTTTGCGAAGCAGGTTGAGAGGTTGGCACGTGAGAAAGGATATGAGGCCTTCATATCTTTAAGCCCCACGTGGGGCGGGTGCGATATAGCGGTTGAAGAAGCCAAGAGGATAGGCGCGGACAGCATAATACACATAGGACACGCTCCCTTCCTCTCTCAGACCGAGCTCCCGGTTCTTTATCTAGAGGCGAGATACAAGGATTACACGCCACTACAGGTTCTCCTTAATGACATATCTAGAAGCTTAGAGGGGCGAAAGAGGATAGGCCTGGGCTTAACAGTCCAGTGGCTTAGCCATCTCCAGAGACTTGTAGACGACCTCAAGGCCAGGTCCTTTGAAGTCATGGTAGGTAAGCCCGGCGGCCACCTGGCTCATCCGGGACAGGTGCTGGGATGCGACTACAGTTCTCTCAAAGACATCGAGGAGAGCGTGGACTGCTTTCTTGTCGTAGGGTCTGTTTTCCACGCGATAGGCGTGGCCCTAATATCTCCTAAGCCCACATTAGCGGCTGACCCGCATACGCAGCGCGTGGAGTGGATGGATGAGAGGGCCAAAAAAGTCTTGGCAAGCAGATATTACATGATTGAGAAGTTCAGGGATGCGAGGAAGGTGGGTGTGCTGGTCAGCAGGAAGCCGGGGCAATTCATGATGGGGCTGGCGCTGAAGTTGAAGAGAGTACTCACTGAGCATGGAATTGAGGCGAGCATCTTAGTTTCTGATGAGCTGGTGATGGAGGGTCTGGTTGACTTTGGCTATGACGCCTATGTGAACACTGCATGCCCAAGACTTAGTATTGAAGATCAGGCACGCTTCTCGAAGCCGCTTCTCCTCCCGGTGGAGGTTTTGGTGGCTTTGAACATGCTTAGCTGGGAAGAGGTCATTGAGAAGGGGCTTCTTCTCAACTTGAGTTTGAATGTCCCATGACAGTTGTCCTCGCAGCATGCTCCGAGTAGCCCGTTATAGGTAGAATGTGTTAACCTTTCTGGTAAAATATTTATTTGACGACATCCAATTATGAGCAGGAAATGGCAAGAGAAGTCGTCGTCGAGACTGAGGGTTTAAAGAAGATATACAAGCTCGGCAGGGTTGACGTAGCCGCCCTCAACGGTGTTGATGTCAAGATTTTCCGCGGCGAGTATATCTCAATAATGGGGCCCTCGGGTTCAGGGAAGACGACGCTCTTCAACATGATTGGAGGACTAGACAAGCCAACTGAAGGAACTGTATATGTTGATGGTGTCGACATCTCGAAGCTCGACTCATACGAGCTGGCATGGCTCAGGAATAGGAAGATCGGCTATATTTTCCAGACCTTCAACCTGATACCCACCTTGACTGCGCTGGAGAACGTTATGCTACCCATGATCTTCGCGGGTGTCCCCCGGGAGGAGCGGTTTAAGAAGGCCGCGGCTCTGCTTGAGAAGGTTGGTTTAGGGGACAGACTCCACCATAGGCCGATGGAGCTTTCAGGGGGTCAGCAGCAGAGGGTAGCCATAGCTAGGGCCTTAGCCAACGACCCCAGCATCATATTGGCTGATGAGCCGACTGGGAACCTCGACCTGAGGACGGGTCGTCAAATCATAGACCTGTTGAAAGAGCTCAACATTGAGAGCAAGGTGACTGTTATCGCAGCGACCCATGACTTGAAGATGATAGACGTGTCTGACAGAATACTCTGGATACGGGACGGAAAAATTGAGAGAGAGGAAGAGAGAGAGGCTGTAAGAGTCAGAGTCGGAGAGATAGAAGTGGGCGAGGGACAACAGAACCAAGGAAGCCGATGAGCAGCTTACATATCACCAGGTAACCGTTTAAAGTTTGCATAGATGATGAAGGCTATGTTAGAAAGTGCCACGCCTATGTAAGCCGCCAAGTCTATTGGCAACGACTGGGATACGAGATACGCGAGCCCAGAGCAGAGCAGTGGATATAGGTAGCGTAGCCTGTTTTCAGGAAACGTGCTAGGATAAGGGACTATGAAGAAAGCCAAGAGCCCGAAGAGAGGGTTAGTGAGCATCTTTAAGGCTGCTGATGGGAAAAGAAGGAGTGCCTCTGAGAGAGTCGTTTCAAGGAGGGAGAGCTGCGCCGGTATGAATATTACTATCCAGGAGAAGATATAGATGAGAACCACGTCTAAAGACTTACTAAGAGCTGCTCGGGCTATCCCTAACAAAAGTAACACTGTAAAAAAGGTGTATAGGTTATATGTCCCCCACCTTGATGCGGCTAACGAGGGTGATGAGATCAGCAAAATCAGAGCCATTGATAATGCCGGATGATTCAGTTTTGGCCTCAAATCCATCCGAAACATCCTAGAAGCGAAAAAGCTCAAAAAGACCAGAGAAATTGCGCTAAAATATGACATATTGAAGGACATTACCGCAAGTATTGAAAAAGCAACAGCTTCCATAAAATTCTCAGCAAACCTGCCCTCGAAGACTGAGGCGAAGAAGGAAAGCCCGACCGCCGTGAAGAGTGTAACACCGAAAATGTCGACGTCTATGCTGTAACCCGTAAAGAAACCATAAGCGAATAGAGGGACCAAGGTTGTTGCGGGGGATTCAAAATATTTTAGCCAGCCTTGTTTATCGCTCTCAGACCAGTCGTGCACTATGAGTAGTCGGCTAAGAGCTCCGCTCTTTATTAAGAGCAGAGTCAGAGGTAGGTATGCAGCTAAGTTGAGAAAGAAGTGGAGGTGCACCATATTGAAGAAGCCACCGATTATTCCTGTGCAGGGGGTGCACCCTGTTGTCAAGAACTCATACAATCTGGCTGTATGCTCAACAACGTGATATGACTGAATCAAGAAACCTCCTAGGAAAAGTGTAGGAAGTAATTTCGAGTCATGCCAACCCAACGACTCCCATACTCTCATTCTTGCAAGCACTATCGATAGGAGCAAGAGGTATATCGTGTTAAAAAAGAAGTGATTCCATTCTAGATCTAGAAAGAATAGAAGGCCGTTTGAGAGTTTAGTCGGCAAGCCTAAGACTACATGCTGATACATTTGAACGCTATGCTCGAACATATGTAGAGTCTGTGCAACAAAAGCTGTTAAAGCAGCCACATACGTGACTTTGTCCCTGTAGAGGACCGACTCTAGATATACCTGTTTCTGAGCCTCAAAAATTTCATTCTTCATGATCTATCAAACCTCCGGACACGCTACAACCGCCCTGCTCAACAATACTTACCACACTGTTAACTGGGAGGTCTCTATACTCCTCGATTATCCCGCTAGGCCAATACACGGTTAATCTTTCTATTCGATTCGCCCGGCCGAGGCCGAAGTAGAGCCATGGACCGTTGTCGGATAAGAATGAGGAGCCTTTCACAACCACTTGCCTGAAGATCTTTCCAGCCGCCTTTATCTCTACTACCGCACCGACGGCCTCCTTGCTCGAGCGGTAGGTGCATGTCCCGCAGAGCCAAGTGCTTCCCTCAAGCCTAACCTGAACCCATCTGTTCTCAGTCTTGTTAGAGATTACGTTTCTGTAAAATATTGGGTAGCCCATAAGGTCGTAGAATAAGAGGTCGACGCCTCCGTCGATGTCAAAGTCAACGCATGTTAGGCCCCTTGCATTTCCATGCCTTGCTAGGCCTCCCTGCCACGTGGCGTCATAGTAGAATTGCCCGATGTTATAAAACAGTTTATTAATCTGGTTGATTGGCCGGTCTGTCCTGACGCCTATCTTTCCGTTAGCCATTATGACGTCAAGCACTCCACTATTATCTATGTCTACTATACAGGCCCCCCAGCCGACTTGATAGGGGTCGGTGAGCCTCAGTCGCGCTGCGACATCCACAAAAAAGTCGCCCGTATACTTTAGTAGTAGGTTGTCATCATAGTTTGTTACCAAAATTTCCCAGTATCCGTCTGCGTCTAGGTCGCCGAGTGCCACTCCCATCCATTGGCCAAGCTTTTCCACGCCTGTGAGTGATGAGAGGGGTGTGAAACGCCGCCCGCCCTCGTTCCTATATAGTCTAGTTAATCCGAAGTCATTCGCAAGAAATATGTCCGGGAAGCCGTCGCTATCATAGTCTATGAAGACGGGCTGAAAGGTGTAGCCGTAATCAACTACGCCGTATTCCTCTGCAGCCTCTCTGAAACTGCCGTCGCAATTGTTTATGAAGAGTTGGTTTCCTGCTCCTTGGCCAAAAATTGAGCCCTGCCTCACAGCACGGAGATTGATATAGTAACCCACATACAAGTCTAGGCATCCATCCCTGTTAACATCACCCCAGGCCACGCCCGCAACATATTTCCCTCGACTCTCCGAGAGACCCGCCTCACGAGTAACCTCAGTGAAGGAGCCGTTCCCCAGATTTTTTAAAAGTATTACGCCGTCGGTTGGAGAGTCGTAGAATGTGAGAAGAAGGGATGGGAAACCACTATTATCATAATCCGCCCAGGTACATGACATCCCTTTCCGGCTAAGAAGCTTATCAGTCATTAGCCCTGCCTCCCATGTCACATCGGTAAACCTACTGAAGTTCTCGTTACGGAAAAGCCTACCGGGTAGGTTCCAACCCACGATATACACATCTAAGTCCCCATCACGGTCGTAATCCGCCCAGCAGGTTCCGCCGCCTGGAACCCAGACCACCTCGGAGTCCTTGGCTATCTCGACGTGAAGGCCGAGCTCCTCTGTAAAGTCAACGAAGTATGGCCTATCCGGTGGGAGATAAATGATTGAGGCCGAGCTGAAGAAGGGGGTGCCGCTGGTGAGTAATCCATAGATAGTTAGTGTTAAGAGGAAGGCGACTAAATAGAAGGCATTCACCTTAAAGCCGCTCAAACCTCGACCATTCTTCCCAACTGGTGAGACATGTTAGCCTTAACCGTAAGCTCCAGGGTCTTGTAAGCATCAGAGTAGGGCGAGAGTATTCCCTCCTGGCTGCCAAGACGCACTGCTTGGAAGAAGACCTTCAACTCCTCGAGATAGGGGTCGACAACGCTTCTGACGTCCTCAACCCTGTTATTCCTGTAGAAGACTGCTTTCCTTTGATGCCCAACCAGATCAACAACCAGATTTCTCCCAAAGATTCTTACAAAAGTCTCCTGCATCGTGTTCGTGCTCTTCCAAGTAGCGACCACGGTCGACACAACACCGCTTCTATGCTTTATCATTATTACCGACGAGTCCTCAACGTCTATGTTTGGATCTGTTGAGAGCCTCTTTTCCAGCTTGGCATAAACCGTCTCGGCCTCCCCGGCGAAGTATCTTATCAAGTCTATTGTGTGTGTGACTTGCTCTATTATCTGGCCACCGCTCGCAGATTTTTTCAGCCACCAGTGCCCGGGTGGAAAGTTAGCTGCCCAGACGTACTGACCATAAATCATACCTATTGTGCTAGGGTCGCTTAGCTCTTTTCTGGCAGCTTGAACCACGTCTAAGTATCTCCACATGTAGCCTACGCTGTTTATAACTCCCGTCTTCTCTATCTTACGGAGAATCCTCTGAGCTGTCTCCAGATCCATCGCCACGGGCTTCTCTATGAAAAGATTTACACCATATTCGAGTAACTCCTCTTCGAATACATGGGCGTTTGGAGGGACAGCGATGATGGCGGCATCTGGTCGAGTCTCCGAGGTTGCTTTAACTGGGTCAGAATAGGAGGAGCAGTTGAACCTAGCAGCGAATTCGTCAGCCCTGCTCTTAACGACATCAACACAGGCCACGACTTTAACCTCATCCTTCAACAACGCTAGATTCTTTGCGTGAAGATTCATTATTCCGCCGCAACCAATCAAAACCAGTCTTAGCTGAGACGTGCCCAATTTTTTCACCCGAACCTAGATATGAATTGGACGAACTTCCGAAGCTCTGAGAGGGGGTCTCCGGGTATCCTGCATTCTAGGGAGTAATACTTGTCATAACCTTTTGAAGCCAGCGTCTTTATTGGTCTGAAGTCGGTGTGCCCATATCCGGGAATTTGCCTGTTGCTGTCTGCCAGGTGGACGTGAACTATGTATTCTGAGGCCTCTGAGAGGGCTTCTGAAATGTCTCTCTCCTCTATGTTCATGTGGAAGAAGTCAGCCATCAGCCTAAGCCCCTCAGAGCCAACCTCTTTCACGATCTCCAGCCCCTGTTCCAGCCTGTTTATCAAATGAGTCTCGTACCTGTTGAGAGGCTCCAGAATCGCGTAAGCCCCCACCTCCTCACCAACCCTAGCCAAAACGCCACACTCAGCCGTCAACAACCTTTTCTCCAGCTCTATGACGCTTGGATACAGAGGCGAGAGGTCGGGGAGCTTAGGCCCGCCGAAGGTGGGGACGAATATAACACCTACGGCTCCGAGCTCGCTTGCCCAGCGTAGCCTCTCAGAGATGCCCTCGATGGCCTCGTTTCTCAACTTGCTTTCTGGGCTCAGAAGGTCTCCTCCGTACCCCGCGCATATGACAGACGGTCTAACCTTGTAAGACTGCAGGGCTTCGCGGACCTCTCTGAGTTGTTCACCTAGCTGCTGTCTCCCCCAGAGCTCTATTCCGCTAAATCCAAGGCTCTCCAGAACCTCGAGTTTTGCGTGTAGCGTGTTTCCAGGAACAAGATTATCCTGACATGAGAGCTTCATCTAGATCACCAAGGCCAAATCCACGATGCCCTAGAGAGCAAAGTGAAAGAGATACCTATACCTACCGTGATGCCGAGCCCTGAGAAGAAGCCGGCTATGAAGAAGTTCTTTGTGGCCTCCCACCTCTCTCTCCCGAATGACCTTGAAATCACCAAATTTGCAAGCAGCGACCCAATGAATATTATTATCGCGTAGGGCGGCAATATGAAGAATCCAAGTACAATAGGAAATGTCGGGAAAGAGATGCCTATGCTTCGGAAAAGCATCTCCAGCGAGACTACCCCCAGCGCAGCCGCCGCGCCTATTCCCAAGTGTTCAGGCCTCACGATTATCTGCCTAGTAGCGAACAGGCTGTCATTTGTGGCGTATATGGGCCAGTAGATCATAGTAATTGGGTAGACGTTTGAAGGGATAGGGGATAGCCTCCAAAAGAAGTCCATAGCAATTAATCCCACTATTGATACGAGGATAAAGGCGGCCGTAACTCCGATAAAGTAGTGGGTTGGTCGAGTTGACGTTAGATAACTTACCTTTCCCAGCTGTGTAAGGTATCCTGTATATCCCAAGTTTATGTACGGCGAATACACCCATCCAGCATATCCCCTATATGGTGTGAAGTACACTATGACCTGCCACGGCCATGGAATGGCTGGGAAATATCCAACCTCCCCCAATGAACGTGCGGCCACCATCGCTATGAAGAAGCTTAGCCCTAGCGAGGTCACTATCGCCACCCAGACCGGGAAATTGGGTATCAGAATCATAAAGAGGGCGACAGACCCGAGAGATGCAAAAACAAAGAGTATCAGCGAAAATCTCAGAGGAAGGTCTGCCTCGCTTGGTCTGATTATCGCAGAGGCGAAGAGTCTAAGACTCCTGCCAAAAGTCTTGCGGTAGGCTAAAATCAGTGCGAGAGCTATACCGATTATGAAGCCAAACTGCGGGCTAATCCATATTCTCTGGAACGATCTTTGGTAGATTGAACCTATGGTCATGCCTTTGTAGTACTCCGCAAACCAGTCGGGGAAGAAGGCTGGTGATGACGTGAAGATAGTGTTGGCCACTATCCAGATGCTCACGGATCCTATGAGTGTTGAGAGCGCTACTTTTATCGGTAAAACCATGCCCAGACCCAGAGTGAACGGGTCTGTGGCGATTCCTACAAGGGCCCCGGGCACGTATTTTTCTGTGAGCCACACAAGGTCAAACCAAGGAATCGGGAGAAGCGGCACACCGAAGAGAAAACCTGCGTAAGTCATGAACGCATAAATTACTCCCGTTAGAATCCCTAGAATGTATACCGACATATGTTGCACTTTCCTCTCTATTAAGACATTGATTAGCGATGCCTCGACATGCGCGAGAGGATAGTTGAGCTTCTCCTCCTTTACGAAGATATAAGTGAACATAATTGCGAGACCTATCTCTGCCATCGCGAGAAACGCAAACGACATACCGGTTACGATGAGCGCGCTGACCCAGTCAGGGTGAAGAAGAGTCCTGAGCTCATAAGACGCCGCCCCTAAAGGAGGGGCGAGCCAAGTCGGCACGAGCTGGTTAATCGGAACACCGTCAATTAGGAAATACTGCGTGATTGGCGTCGTTACATAGAATGTCCTGTATACCAGCCAGTAATAGGGCGGGAGAGTAGACGACATGACGGCAACACTACTGTAAATTACAAACAATTCTTGCTTCTTCAATGGAGCGCCAAAAAACCTTGTAAGCTCAGAAAATAGTATGGCGATGATTGTGACAGCTATAGCAGGTGAGAGAGCGCCAGAAATTAGGTTGAGGTAGAGTGAGACAGGTATGAAGAGTACGGCGGCAGTGAGTATAGCTAATACGACGCGCCAAGTTATTCCCGCTTCAAGCTTCTCCTCAGGCGTGATCTTCTCTAGCTCAGTGACCATGCTAACGATTCTTTGATGTTGAAGCTCTTTTTTAATTTTTTTCACTAAGTTGATAATCAGGGTAGGGAGGGGGTTTAGATGTAAAACTATATATATCAGAGGAAAATTAAGAAAATCCGAGATGAGCACAGCTACAGCTCCTATAAGAGGTTTAACTGTTAGGTCAATATTGATCGGCGCGATCCTTGTAATAGTCGCTCAAGCGATCGGCGACATGACATGGCTTTACACCTCAAAAGGCGGAACAATCAACGCCTTCTGGGTCCCATTCATCTACATAGTGTTGCTGAACGAGCTGATTGGTCGTGCCAACCCGAGGCTCCGGCTGACGGCTCAGGAGCTCGTTTGCATCTTCCCCGCACTGGCTCTAGTAAACAGCATAAAATATTATCCGAAAGGCGCTCTAAGCGGTGGTGAGGCCCTCTCAGGCTACATCGAAAAGACTATCGTCTCTGTTGGTGCCGGGATGAATGACCCCACCACCGGCGAGTATTGGAGGATGATGACTCCTCCATGGATGTTCCCGAAGGATCCAACCATGATCGCCGCTTGGCAGACTGGTTTGACGCCGGGGCAACAGATACTTTGGGGAGAGTTCATCCCGCCGATAGCCTACTGGTCCCTTTACACCATACTGATGTATTACTTAGCTCTCTTCCTCGGATTCGGCCTTTGGGGCAAGAGATGGGTTGATGTCGAGCGCCTGATCTTCCCCCTCTCTATACCGATGATATACATGCTCAAAAACGCCTCAGACATAGACCCAACCACCAACAAAAGCAGATGGTTCCGTCTCCAAGAGCCGACGCTGAGGGTGTTCTGGGTCGCCTTCTTCATAGGACTCATAGCGTCCTTAATACCTGTTTTCGGAGAGATTGTACCACCTCTCGCAGTCTTCGGGGCGTTTGCCTGGGGAGAGCAACCGATTCTGATATTCGGCTTACCCTCGATTATGCCCGGCGCGATGGCTAAGGGAGTCTTTCAAGTAGACCAAGTTGCCCTCTGGCTATTGCTCCCAAACAATCTGCTGATCACAGCGGTCCTAGCCTACGTCGTCTTCGGGCTCCTCTACCAGTGGATTGGCGTAATAAGCGGGTCATTGCCTTACAACCCAGGCATGGAGTTCTTATGGAACTGGGAGGACATACCTGCGAACTGGTTCCCATTCCCGTACAGACATGTCGGCATCCTCGGCATGATGGTCGGCCTAGGCATTATTACGCTGATAACTTTAAGGTCTCGGTTCGTCGAGCTAGGTAGGGCCCTTAGGGGCAGGTCCGAGGACGAGTACGGATTATCAACGAGGTCTATAGCGTGGTTCGGCCTAATAGTCGTCATAGCAATTCTCGCGCTCTTCACCGCCTCCGGAGTTCCATTCATCATCGCCCTCGCCATGGTGGTGTTCGCCTTCATCTACTGGAGCGCCCTCGCCAGAGTCACCGCGACTATGTGGTGGCACGTGGACGACTTCGCCAACAACGGCGGAGTTGGAACCTACATTTTCCCGCTGGGAGTGGCCCTCGGTTACTGGCCTGCCACAGTACCAACAACTGGGACAACAAACTTCGGGTTATTCGCAACGGGAATACTCACGATACCCTTCAACAACACTTGGACGCTCAGGGTCAACGGCTTTGGGCCAGGTGCAGCTGTATCTTATTACAAGATCGCCAGAGAGACGGGGACTAACATCAGGGATGCCTTTATTGCCGCAACCACGATAATCGCGATCGGGGTAGTCTTCGGCTATGTGTGGAGAGTATGGCTTCTTAACCACGCTGGAGGCCTCGCAAACTCCAACGCCTGGGCCTGGACATCGGGCATGAAGTACGGCAACTTCATAGGAGGAACAGCATACGTTCCGATAGGTGCGACTGACTGGGCGCCTGGGCTCACATATGGACTTGTAGGGATTATAATTGTCGCTGTAGTCTGGTTCCTCCGATCGAGGTTCGCATGGTTCTTCATAGACCCCACCTCCCTCACGATGAGCATGGCCGTGGGATTGATTTGGACATGGCTTTCAGGTCTAGTAGCTCTGATAATCAAGGTCGTTATGATCAGGACGATAGGTGTCAGGAGATTTGAGGCCTATGTTATTCCGATAGCCGCCGGCATATCACTGGGATTCGGGGCGCCGATAATCCTCGCAGGCCTCATAGAGTTCTTCGCAGTTGTGCTGCCGAGGTTTTCAGCCCAATTCGTGCCCTAAATCCTATATCTACCCCCTTTTTTGTCACTAAATATTGGGATTAGGGAGTGAGTGAGTTAGAGACAATTAGGCTTGCACTAAAAACGAAAATTTCAAAAATCAGCTGGGATATTGACGGCTGGCTAATTATACTCAAGGATTCAAACATCTCAAGCATCAAGGCAACCAGAAGGCAGGTTGGAATCTCCTTTGACTGGGAGTGGCATTTCGTGGCTCCCGTAATAATTAGTGAAGGTGATGGCTCTGATGGGCTGACACTGTACAGGGAGATGAAGAGGAGGGAGGTTCAGATAAAAAGGAAAGGCATATTCAGATACAATTATGCGTGGGTAACCGCCGAGCTCCTTGAACGCGTCTTTCCAGAGATCGTTCCAGTCCCGGATCTCCGCGAATACCTCAACAGTGACAGAGAGCTGTTAAAATTGCTTAAACGGTCCTCGCTAGATGAGTTGTATGTGAACACATACTTTGAGCTGCTTGGCGCGAGCTCGCCTGATGAGGCGTTAAGGAGGTACTATGAGTCGCCACAGATTGTAGGCTGGCTTATAACAGCTGTTAAAGGCCCTGGCTCTGAATGGCGTTTTGGTCAGATCGTGCGGCGGGTCTATGAGTTGCTGGATTACCTTGCGGCGAGATTGATTGAGTTTACGAGAAGGCTAGAATCGGTGACAGCCTAGCCTTTGATGCTGCACACATCTATGTTTCCTATCCTCTCGACGCAGATTGAGTTCTTGTAAACCTCTGCGAGATACCTGTCCGTCAGCTGCCACCTGGCCCTCCAATCTATGACTACGAGTCGGCTCTCAAGAATATCCCAAGTAATCATCTCTTGCACCCGCTTCTCGTAAATGGGCCATGAGGAGTAAAGGCTGTTTGAGAGAAATCTTTCAAGCGCTTCGGTGAAGCTATATCTCCCAAGAGACATCCCCTCATACATCATGTGTCCATAATAGTCTATCACGAGGTTGGATGGGTATCCGCCTACCAGAAATGTGTATATTGGTTCGAACGCTATGGTGGGCTCTTCTGGGGCTCCCAGCTCTCTAAGCTTTTCTGAGACTCTTAGGGGAGTATCGTCCCTGGCCATTGGAGGAAATGCGACGGATATTACTCCAAGCTGCAGCAAGATCATCGAGACGATCCAGACCGGAACTATTTTTGCTAGAATGATATGTAGGAGCGAGCTTCTCCAAGGAGGGGCTTTTAGCCGAGCTGCGAATTCGAGGGCCATTCCCGCAACATAGGCTAGGGGGGTAATTAGGTGCTGGATGTAGTGGCCGAAGAAGGTCCTAGTCAGGGAGAATGCTATGGCGTAGGCGAGGCACCACAGTATCCAGAGAGAGGACTCGCTTCTGACCTCCTTGTTTCTCCTGTAGTAAGGATATAGAATGAGGACTACGGCGAGGGCGGGGATTCCAGACCACACAACCCCGACATCTAGGAAGGATGTGAGAATCCAGCTCCACCTCTCTCCTCGGGGGACACCGTCCGGCGGCCTCACAATATGGAAAAGAATAGTCTGTTTAAGATACGCTTCTGCGTTGACCATTAAGTATTTGGCGCTTAGGGCTAGATATGTCAACGCCGCCGTAGCGGTAATGGTTGCGAAGGCCAGCTTTCTCCTGTATATGAGTGCGTGGAGCAGGATGGCTCCGGCTCCGAATAGGGCCGTCATTTTGGAGGAGGCTGATAATCCGAGAGAAAAGCCCGTGGCCACCGTGAGTAATGCATCCTGCCAGCGTGTCTTGGCCCTGTAAAGGCAGACATAACAGAGAACAGAGGCAGATAAGAAAAAGTCCACATAAGGCTCAAGCATCACCATCCTGGAGTTAAATGCGCTGAAGCCGTCTATGGCGAGGAAGGCTGTACCCATGAGCGCGCCTACCTTGCCTATAGAGATGTAGGCAGCCACGGCAAGTAAGATTAGAGTTGTGGTGGCGAGCGCGGCCGATATCATCCTAGCATATCCATACTCTTGGTCACCCCCGTTTTCCACGACGGCTTGGAGCACATACAGGGAGAGAGGCGGATGCGCGAAGAAGAAGTCCTTATAGGGAGTGTATCCCTTTAAGGATAGGAGAGCAGCAGAAAGGTGCACACCTTCATCATAGTCATGCCAAGCCGAGGCGGCGTCCAAGTTTAAGACCCTAATGGCCGCGCCGCCCAGCAAGACCCCTGCTAAGACCAAGAAATATAATATTGTAGGTGCCACGCGTTCTGTTTCCAAGTCAGCATAACTTTGTTGGAAGGGGCGAAATTAATAGATAGAACTGAGCATCTAGACTAGGACTAGGATGGGATGAGGAGCTGATGCTCAAGAGATTAGCCCTAGTGTTTATGCTGTTTCTGCAAATCGCTGCTTCGGTATACGCGTCAGACTCCTCCCAAGACAGTGGCTCCATAGTCTTTACTGTAACCCACGACGGATTCGAGCCCGTAAGAGATGGCCTCAAATTTATTTTGCTGACCCCCTCTGAAGAAGAGATTTCTTTAGAGACGAGAGGAGGTAAGCTTGTTTGCCCACTAGTGTTGGGTGGCCGGCTTGTAGGGCCGGTCATTGAAGATGGGGAGGGTTACCTTCCAGTAAACATCCCGATCGATCTACGGATGAACCCTGGGTCTACGCGTTTATTGGTGCTTGAGAGAGCTTTTCTCGTAAAGTTCGTTGAGCTCTATCCGTGGATAGACGGCAGGCCCATCAGCGTCGATTACGAGCTGGAGCTGTATTCCGTTTCAGGCAACTATTCGAAGACAATAGTGTGGAGCCACTCTGTAGACAGGGTATTGCGCCTAGTTGGGCTGGATGATGGGGAAGCTCTTGTGCCTCTCTCCACGGGCTTCAAACTCTATGCAGCGTTTGAAGTTGATGGCGGGGGACCCAGATGGGCTGAGGATGTCACAATATCTGTTAAAGATGCTTCGTCAATCTCTCTTCTGCGCTGGATATACCTCCGAGCATTGGTAACCACCGAGGACAAGGCCAGAGAGATAGGCTCAAATCTTGAGAACCTTGCACAATCAGGCATCTATCTTGGATATCAGTCAAGCCGTCTCGAGAAGGCCAACCAGATGATTCAGAGCTCCAAGGATGAGAGCGGGGCGGGCAGGTTCCCTGAGGCATACAGATACCTACGAAGGGCCTATTCTGAGCTAGAGGGCATAGAGTCAGTTCTTTCAGACTATGCCAGCAGAGGGGCATTCAGCGGAGTTTCTCTCCCCCTCTACTTAATTCTCGGAGCCCTTGCAACAAGCCACTTGGTGATGGGGGATAGGAGGAGAAGCATAGTTGGGGGGATGCTGTTGTTAAGCATAGTCACGTTCATATTTGTAGCTGTCTCGTATCCACCCCTTCTGCCGGGCGATGCATGGGGATGGTCAGCCCTGTTGTATAGCGCACTAGTCTTGCTAGGCCTAGTTTATGGGATACCTTTGCTCGGTATCGAGGTTAAGACCTACCGCGGCGTGGCGCTGCTCTCAGCAATCTATCTCGCTTTCAGCACATCGGTTAGGTTCTTGAAGACAAGGCCCCTAAGAAGCTGGCTCATGATAGCCATGTCAACAATCACCGTAGCTGCGGCCCTGCTGTTGGTGAATACTGGTGTTGCAGGTGATGTTTTCGTCTCAAACCCACTTGAGCGGGTATCGCCGCCGGGCACGGCCTACGTAGTCGCGTATAGCCGCGACTACAGGTATGATAGCCTCGCGGCGGTCGAGGCTGGCTATGTTCCCTTCATAAGCAGCTTTGGCCCAGACTTCGGACTGAGAGCTGAGACGCCCATCTTTCCACCGGGTGGCCGCGAATACACAGTCAACTACAGGGACTATTACTTGAGAGGAGTCATAGGTATCTATGGCGACCCACCGTTTAAGACTCAGCTTGAAAACTGCATAATAGCTGGCAGAGTCAGCAATCTTGGTAAAAAGCCGGCTTTTTCACTTGTCTCACAGGATCTTGCAGAAAACCTCGGCCTCACAGTTGGCTCCAGACTTAGCGTTAACGGCGTGGCATTGACTGTTGAAGGCATTTTAAGCCTAGATTGCCCCACCTATCTCAAAGACGTAGACGGCTATTTTGTCTCCACACTCGTTGAGCCACCCATGTCTCCCGTCACTCCTGCGGGATGGTCGAACATAATCGTGACGGGTTTTGAGGAGGCGCTGCGGCTTGGCGCGATTCCCACTAAAATCTATTCCAAAATGTCGAGCGACGAGGAAGCCTATCGGGTCGGCGAGTTGATGGCACTTCACACAGACCTGAAGGTTAGGGTGATTACGTCTGGGGGCGAGGTATTCGTCTTCAACTTCGTGCGCCTTGCAGGAATCACTGGTGGGGAGGTGATAGTAGTTGCAGGTATTGCTTTTCTGAATCTTCTGGTGGCCTCGCTGGCTAACTATTATGAGAGGAGGGGTGAGTTCTTCACGATGTCCACTCTAGGGCTCAACCCAGGCCATATTGTCTTGCTCGCTTCCGCCGAGGCGCTCATCTTGGCGGTTATCAGCTCTTATGCAGGCATCCTCTTGACCCTGGGTGTTTTGGGCATAGCACCCAGGCTTGCTGAGGTGCCTATCGACTTTAAGCTCACGCAGCCCAATATACTCGGGGTACTCGCGCTTTCAGCAATCATCTTTGTGGCTGCACATGTATTGTCTGTGCGGAAGAGCGTTATTCTCTCAACACCCTCGCAGACCTGGAAATGGACTCTAGACAAGGCTATAGATGAAGAGGGCTATTGGAGGGTTGAGCTTCCAGCGAGGGTGCGCGCCTCAAGGATGCAGCATTTCATATCATATATGAGTTCTAGGCTGGCAGAGTACAGCTACACCACGACCGTGAATATTTCTGTCCTGGGGACAGAAGAGGGTGAGGGGGGCATTCATAGGCTACGATTCATCTACTCATCGACGGAGCAGAGGTCTTTCAGGGCTAACTGTATCCTTGAGGTTGTCAGGAATGGTGAGTGGTGTTCTACGGCCCTCAGGGCTAGGATTGAGGCTCAGGACGAGAGGTTCATCGACCAATACCTTAGAGAAGTAGCCCAGCTGATGCGGCAGCTAATAATGGAGTACACATCCCTGACCGTCCGGATATTGGTGCCCCTTGGAAGAGACTACTCATACCTATTGCACCTAATCACGAATTATAATCCAAGCGAGGTCAGGATTGTATGGCGCGGCACCTCAGAGGAGTCGTTACAGAGAGCTGTCCAGCTCCTCGAGGACTTCCGGGTGAGGAGCGTCGTGATACGTCTTTCACCAACAATCTCGGTGACCACTGACGGTAAATCCATGCTTGACGCAGCCAAAAACTGCGACCTAATCAGCATATCCTCAGACGATGGATACCTCTCCTCCTTAGCACTATTAGTGGCTCAGAGGCTCGGCAAAAGAGTATGCATAGTCGGCGAGTCGGGTGTCGCGGAGGCAAGCCCTGAGAGCCTATGGGAGCAGATACGATGAGCTAAGCGGCTTGCCGGATAGCATCCGCTATCCGCGGCAGCGAAGCCCTTATCTCATCTACCGGGAGAGGCTGGAGGACAAGGTGTTCGACTCCTGCGTCGAGATATTCGCCAATTCTCTGAGCAGCATCTTCAACAGAGCCCACGATACTTAGCTCCCTGACAACGTCGGGGTTCACCTCGCTCGGCGACCTGAACACCCCCACACCCATCTTCCTAGTCCGTGCAGAGTTAAACCACAGAGCAGTCTGGGCAAGTAAAGGCATGGCCTTGGCCAAGGCCGACTCCCGCTTTCTCCCCATAACCGCGAACACCATACACCCAGCCACTATATCCCGAGACGGCCTCCCAGCCTCCGATGCCGATTCTCTGAGAATCTGCAGCTCTTCTGAGTAGATCCTTGGCGGTACACAGATCGGGAGCCACCCGTCCGCCACTCTCGCGACCTCCCTTATGGTTCTATCCAGATTCGCCGCGGCCCAAATCGGTGGATGGGGTTTCTGCCTAGGCTTTACTGGTAGCTCTGGGGTGTGCAAAGTGAAGTATTTACCATGAAACTCGGTGGCCGAGCCTGACGCTAGCTTTTTGAGGGCAGATATGAACTCGAAGAACCTCTCAGCCACTTCTTCGCTCTTCCCAGGGAACCCCCACTCATCACTTGGGCAACAACTCCCTAAACCGGCTATAAGCCTCCCCCTCGAGAGATGGTCGAGAGTTATAAGGCTGAATGCCGTGGTCACGGGGTGGCGTCGATAAGTTGCTATGACGGCGCTACCTACCCTGACTCTACGTGTAGCATGTGCCATCTCAGCCATGCAGAGGATGGCGTCAAAGGTCTCCCTCTGAAAAACGCCGACCAAGTCATCGTTGACCCAGACACTATCCATCTTCAGCCTCTCCGCTTCAGATGCGATCTTTGCGCTAGTTTCAAGTGAGAAGTTGGGGAACGATATCCCAAAACTTACTCTTGGACGTGGCACAGGACCAGTTAACATTAGGGGAATAAAAGAGTTACCTACTCTTCACGTCGTCTTTAATATTGAGCTAAGATGGTCTAAGCTGGCCCTCGCGCTCTCTTCAGGGGATTTTTCAGAGTAATCCTGCTCAACTACAAGCCACTCAACTTGCCCCGAAGATTTCAAAAGCCTGATGACTGCTGAAAAATCTATTATTCCCTCACCCAGCTCCTTTGTCTGCTTATACCATTCCTTGATCCTCCCCTCTGTGCCTGTAGACGGGCGCAGATCTTTGAGGTGTACGTATGTTATTCTGTCGAGGTGTTCTCCTATCGTCTCGAGTATCGGAATACCTGCCAGTGCGAGGTGGGCCGTGTCCGGGCAGAATCCGAGCAGCTCGGGCTCGACACTTGATAACACGTACTCAAGCTCATCACTGGTCTCAACCATCGTGTCATAGTGGTTGTGGAGAGAAGGTCTCACGCCGCAGTCTAGGAATATTTTTGAGACTAAGCGCAGAGTTCTTGAGAGCTCATCTAAGGCTTTGAGAGCCTCTTCCTCGGACCGGGTATCAACTCTTCTGGGCGGCCCAATTACCACGTTGTAGCACTCTATACGCCTGTAGTTGCTGGCGAGTCGCGCGGCCTGAACAAGTACTTCGCCCCTCGCCTCCGGTCTGTGAAAGTCGGCCGACCAGTAGATGCCTGATATTGACAAGCCGTGCCTTCTCACGTCCTCTAAGAGGTGGTCATAGCCATAACTACTATCCTTTGCAAGTTTCGAGAGCTCGAACTCGGCGAACTCAACCCCGTCGACTCCTAGCCCGCTGGCTTTCTCCAGAAATTCGGAGACTGGTGTCCGTAGGAAGATTAGTCTTTCTAGTGAGACCCTCATCGTCATTTAGACCTCTACTCTGAAGGCCTCGGCGGGGCTCATCTTAGAGGCGTGGTAGGATGGGTATATAGTCGATACGAGTGAGAGGATTGCAGCGTATAGGAGACCCTGGCCCATGATTGAGAGATATTCCCAAGTAGGCACTAGCCCCAAGTCCGCGGCCCTACCAAATGCTGCCAGCAACCCAACTCCGAGCCCAAGACCGATCAAAACACCCAGTACACCACCTATCACGCCTATCATAAGCGACTCGATGAGATATAGAAAGAGGATATGCCTGTCAGCGGCCCCGAGGGTCTTTATTGTCGCAATCTCTCTGTAGCGCTCGGCCACAGAGATGAGGAGAGAGTTGAATATGCCTAGACCTGCGACTAGGAAGGCGACGAAGATCAGCCAGAACTGGTAGGCCTCAAACTCTTTTCCGGCTGCGGCTCGGTTTACGGCGCTAAGCGTAAGGATGACTACCATGAAGGAGATGGCTAGGAGTACCGAGAGCATTGTTAGAATCGACCTGCTGAACCTCTTTCTGATATTGAGGATGACTAGCCTGAAAAGTTCTATTGGCGGGAAAGAGATTCGGCCGTATTTCCTCTCCTCAACCATCGATTTTTTAATTTACTCAGATTGATTTAAGCGTTGACCCTTTCTCTCACCGCCTTGTTCTTTCTCTGCGCTAAAGTAGACCAAGCCACGGCTTGCGAGTATCTGTAGGTATCGGAGCAGGCTAATCTCCGCCTCCTCCCTCGTCATCTTAAAGTTCGACACAAGTATCTGGGCAATAGCCGAGACGTTTCGCTCTCCATCCATCGCCTCCCAGACAAATCCCCCGATCTTGTCCAGGACGAACGTGCGATACTCGGGCACCGGCAGTAGCCTCGCCAACATGCTTTTAGGCTGGGGGATACGCAGCTTTACAGTGATCTCTCCGCTCGATGTCAGTGTTGATTCTGCGCGCGGGTTTTTGACAGGCACCATTCTTAGCAACTCCTCAAAGCTGACGGCAAGGGGCTGCGGCCTACGTCTCCTGAAGAGCCATCTCATCCCACTCTACCACTACAGGAAATACAAGGCAGTCGGTTAAAATCATGTTCGGGCCATAAGAAAGGTTATAAACACCGTCTCTATCTGAAATCCCAATGCAGCGAAAAGTGGTTTTGCAGGATGGAGAGCTGCCGAAAGAGTGGTACAATATCTTACCCGACCTTCCGAAGCAACTTCCGCCCCCCATAGACCCCTCATCGAGGTCGCCCGGGCCAGGTATCCTGCCCCGCCTATTTACCAAGGAGCAGCTGAGCCAAGAGATGAGCAGTGAGAGATGGGTTAAGATTCCTGAGGAGGTGCGGGAGGCTTACAGCCTATGGCGACCGACTCCCCTGATTAGGGCTGTGAGGCTGGAGCGGGCTCTTAAGACGCCTGCGAGGATCTACTACAAGTATGAGGGAGTGTCCCCACCCGGCTCTCACAAGCCTAACACGGCCGTTGCTCAGGCCTTCTACTACATGAAGGAGGGTGTTGAGCGGGTTACTACCGAGACGGGTGCGGGTCAATGGGGTAGTGCTCTGGCCTTCGCTGGAATGCTCTTCGGCCTAAAAGTCACGGTCTATATGGTGAGGTCGAGCTATGAGCAGAAGCCTTATCGCCGGATTCTTATGCATGCTTGGGGTGCCGAGGTTTTCTCAAGCCCCAGCAGCAACACTGAGTTTGGCAAGCGAGTCTTGAGCTCAGACCCTAACAATCCGGGAAGTCTCGGAATAGCTATAAGCGAAGCCATTGAAGACGCCTTAAGCCACGACAGCGTAAAGTACAGCATCGGCAGCGTCGCAAACCATGTTCTTCTCCACCAAACTGTTCAAGGGCTTGAGGCGAGGCGCCAGCTGGAACTCCTCGACGAATACCCGGATGTCGTGGCAGGATGTGTTGGTGGTGGTAGTAGCTTCTCTGGCCTCTTCTGGCCATTCTATTACGACAGAGTCTCTGGAAAAGCCCCCAAAGATGTCAAGTTTGTCGCGACGGAGCCGACTGCCTGCCCCACTATGACTCGCGGCATCTACACCTACGACTTCGGCGACACTGCCAGACTCACACCGATGCTACCCATGTATACGCTGGGCTCAGATTTTATACCGCCTCCAATTCATGCGGGCGGCCTCAGGTATCATGGAGACGCACCGACTCTATGCCTGCTGCTGAAGGAGGGATACATCGAGCCTAGGGCATATAATCAGGTGGAGGTCTTCGAGGCCGCCACGATCTTCGCGAGGACTGAGGGAATAATCCCTGCGCCGGAGCCGAGCCACACAATAAAGTACGTGCTGGACGAGGCCCTTAGATGTAAGAAGAGTGGGGAGGAGAAGGTAATTCTTTTCAACCTCTGCGGCCACGGCCACTTCGATCTACAGGCGTACCAAGAATTCTTCGAAGGTCGCTTACAGCCATGGGAATATCCGGAGGACGCAATCAGGAAGTCGATCAACCGCCTACTCGAGGAATATCCTTGGATTAAGGACCTCCCATTCCTGAAATAGCCACGAATGGTGTGAGAGATTTAATAACAACCCAACTGTATTTTAGGGGACAGGATGGTCCTTACGGATACCTTTCTCATACAGCTGGCCCAGCGGAGGAGGCTGCACTACAGGATTTGTAGGGAGTGTGGCGCTAGGAACCCGCCGGGCGCGGAGAAATGCCGGAAGTGTAAAAGCAGAAATCTAAGATGGAAAAAGAGAGAGCTTAAGAGATAGAATCTCGTAAAAGGATCTCGCTGACGTGGACTTCTAGTCCCGCTTTATCTTGAGATGCGACGCACCCATAGGCACGGACGAGAATAGTGGATGAACCTCGACAGAGAGGTCTCTCCTCCCCGCGGGAGCCGCTATCACCCATGCATATTTTATGCCGTTGATCGAGACGCCGACGTTCGGGTGATACCCTCTCTCTATAAAGACGACGTCGTTGTCTCTCACAACGTAGGCCTCCTCGCCCTCCTCATCCATCAGGAGCTGAACACCAAAGCCCGGCGACATACCATAGTAGATGTATGCCTCAGGTTTGCTGTCATGTCTGTGCGGCGGATAGCCAGTCCAAGTTCCGCCAACACTCTCAGTATAGCCTGCCAGTAATCTGTCGCAGGGGTCTTCCTCGCCCAGCATAAGCGTGATAATGCGCGCGTAGCTATCCCGCCCAGCCTCAATCCTGACAGCCTCTCTCCATCTTTTCACAAATTGGCGCCCTTTACTGACACCCATCGCCTCGGCCACGTATATGTTCGCGCGCCCAGCGGCCCTCACCTCAATCCGGGAGCCACGAGGAGCATAGAGCATGTCTCTCACGTCAAGCCTCTCACCATTCGCAACGATCTCTCCGTCAGTTGAAAAGGCGATCCTCTCGTGGTGACTTGCAGGCAGGGAAAAATCCGCCCCCGGGCCGCACGCCCTGAAATGGTAGACCGAGAAGTCGCCTAACATGAATAGGCGCCTCAGGTTGCAGCACTCGGCGCTGGCGCGAATAACTCCGCCTCTCAAGCCTTCAAAAAGTCTAATCTGGAGCTCGAGGATATTTTCATTGCTGTGGATGCCTCTCCAGTATCTCGTCTATCCTCTTTAGATCCTCTGCAGAGAGCTTAACCTCTAATGCTTGGAGGTTTTCCTCGAGTTGCTCGGGCTTTGTCGCACCTATGATGGGGGCCGTGACCTCGGGCTGATGCAGCAGCCAGGCTAGGCTGAGCTGGGCCAGAGTGACTCCTTTCTCCTTAGCCATCACGGCCAGCTGTTCAACGATCTGTAGATTCCTCTCAGTAAGCAGGGGGTTGACGGATGGGCTGTAAGACGCTCTGGCATCCTGCGCCCTGCCGCCCAGATATCTTCCAGCCAAGAGCCCCTGAGCCAAAGGGGAATAGCAGATGACCCCTAGCCCCTTCTCCCTAACGAGGGGGAAGAGTTCCTTCTCAGCATCCCTCTGAAGCATGTTATAGAGAGGCTGCACACTAACAAACTCTACGAGACCAAGCCTCTGAGAGACGGCTAGGGCCTCGGACACCATCCAAGCCTGAAAGTTGGAGCACCCGACATAGTGGACAAGGCCTTCTTTCACGAGGTAGTCGAGGGTCCTCATGGTCTCTTCGAGCGGCGTGGAGGGGTCGGGGCCGTGGGCCTGGTATAGGTCGATGTAGCCTGTCTGAAGCCGTTCTAAGCTGTCCTTCACAGCCTTCAGAATATGTTTCCGAGACAGCCCCTCGTCATTCGGCCCATTTCCCATCCTGAATCTGACCTTGGTAGCGATAACTAGGGAATCCCTGTCCACGGTCTTCAGAAACCTTCCCAGAAGCCTCTCCACATAGCCCACATGAGTGACGGGCACGGGCGCGATGGCCCCATGATAGCGGTTGGCCGTATCGATTGTGTTGACGCCCATATCTACAGCTTTTCTCCACAGTCTGAGAGTTGCCTCCTCGTTAATCCTGCGAACGCCGTAAGAGTCAAGCTCGGGGAGAGTCGGGAGATACCACGTTCCCAAGATCAGGCGCGAAACCTTCAACCCACTCCTACCTAAATTAATGTATTGAGCCCGCGTCATGATACGCTCAACCCGAGATATAGACGCCCAAACTCCTTATTCAGCAAGAGCTCCTCAGGATCACCTTCAAAAACCTCCCTTCCGCCTACCAGCAGGACGGCGTGGTCTGAGAGCTTAAGCGTTTTAATGACGCTTTGCTCTGCCAGGAGAATTGTGTATCCGTGTTCATCCCTTAACCTCTTCACTACATCCAACACGGTGTTGACCATCTTCGGTGCGAGATTTGCTGTAGGCTCGTCAAGCATGATGACTTTTGGCCGCCTCATCAGGGCCATCCCTATAGATAACATCTGCCTCTCACCGCCGCTCAGGTTCGCTGCCTTACGCCCCAGATAATTCCTCAAAACAGGGAAAAGCTCAAACACTTCTCTGATCCTCTCCTCCCTCTCCACCTCAGACAACATGTATCCACTCATCATCAGGTTTTCCCTGACCGTCATGCCTGTAAATAGATTGTTGAGCTGGGGGAGATATGCGACTCCTAGGCGGGCAATCTCGTGGGGGGCGAGGCCGGTCAGTTCTTGGCTGTCGAGCTTAATCGAGCCTCTGAAGATGGTGGTCTGCCCAAAGATCGTTTTCAGGAGCGTGCTTTTTCCGCTTCCGTTGGGGCCCACCACAGCCGTTATCCCGCCCCTCTTGGCAGTGATGGTGACCCCGAAGAGAATCTGTAGTTTCCCGTAACCCGCGTCCACACCTTCAACGGTTATCACGTCAATTTTTCACCCAGATAGCTCTCGACAACATCAGGTATTGAGAGGACCTCTTCGGGGGCTCCCTCAGCTATGACCTTGCCGTTAAACATCGCATAGACCTTATCGGCATACTTCATCGCAATGTCGAGTCTATGTTCAACAAGTAGCGCGGCCAAGCTCATCTCACGGACTGCGTTACGGATATGCGTTAATACAGACTCAGCTATGACTGGGTTAAGCCCGGCCGTAGGCTCGTCCATAAGGATCACCTTGGCCCCGCTCATGATGACTCGCCCCAGCTCGAGTAGTTTCAACTGCCCTCCGCTGAGCTTCCCGGCTTGCTGGTCTCTCAGACCGTCGAGGCCCACGAGCTCTAGAATCCTTAGGGCCCACATCGTTAACTCTTTTTCATCAATAATCCAGTTCCACCTAATCGGCGCAAAGCGGACATTCTCTCCCCTCCTGGACCCGGCGGCCATTATGAGGTTCTCTAAGACGGTTAGGCTGGGAAAAACCCTGGCGTTCTGGAATGTTCTAAATATACCGAGCTTAAAACGCTCATGTGGTTTGAAATAGGTGATGTCGACGCCGTTCATCGTTATTTTTCCCGAGTCAGGGTAGTAGAAGCCTGAGATGAGGTTGATAAGTGTGCTCTTTCCGCTTCCGTTAGGCCCTATCAGGAGGGAGAATACACCTTTGTGGAGGGTGAGGTCTACGCTGTTAACCGCTCTGAGCCCGCCGAATCTCTTCTCAACCCCTAGGCACTTTACTAAGCCGTCGTCCAATTCCTTAAAAATTTTAAGAAAGACTGCGAATTTAAGTATATTTCCCTTCGTACCCTGCAGCCCAAGACACACTATCGGCGGAGGCGATGTATCTCCCAACGATTCTCCACTCGTAGGTGTCACCAACTTTATCCATCGCCCAGACATCATAATCGCCGCCAATCCTATCGCCAGCCTCATTCAGCAAAGTCCAGCCCGACGCTCCGAAGAATTGGCTACTGACGCTCGGCAGCACACCCTTCACAGCTAGCACGTCGTACTTGTCGACGGTTAACACGGACAAGACAATGACCCAGAGGATGTCGTACATGGTATAGGTGTATGTGTCGGGCTCTCTTCCATAGACTTGTTTGACATGGTTCCGCACGCGCTCAAAGATGTCGCTAGAGGTAGGCGCATATATCGTGTGTAGGAACCTTGTGTCTATATTGAACTGGGCTGCAACAGCGTCTTTCTGAAGGTCGCCGGAGCCCGCAGTTCCATCGCTGCCAAACCACCTAACAGACTTGAGTACGTCTCGCTTCGCCGCCTCCTGCAGAAGTAGGACTCCTTCCTCAAATGAGATAAGATGGACTGCTACTGCATTCTGACCATATCGAGTTATCGCGTCTCTAACTTTACTCTCTAGAGATGAGATCTCTGTTGCGAACTCCTTCGCGTCAGGATTATATCTTATGCCGGAATCGACTGAGCCGCCTAGCTTCTTAAAGGCTTGCTCAGTAGCGCTTTTTAAGCCATCACCATAAGTGTCGCCTCGCCAGATAGGCACGTAGAATTTGATGCCTGCATCCCACATCAACCTAGCTAGGGCTGGCCCCTGCTTCCTGTCATCAGGGATCATCCGATAGATGTTATCGCCTGGGACTGCAAGGTCTATCGCGGTCGATGATTGGCTGAAGACCAGTATGTTGTTTTCATCGGCATAGGTCTTGAGGTTCCTGACTTCGCGGCTGCTCAGCGGCCCAACCACCATCTTGATACCTCTTGCAGCTAGTGCCTGCAATTTTGCAAGCGCCTGCTCGGGCTGTGTAGCAGTATCCTCCACCTCCAACACTACTCTCAAATTAGGAATGGTTTTCGACAGCCAGTTGTTTATATCATCTCTCGCAAGCTCCAGCGCAGCTCTGTGATTCTCTCCAAAAGTTCTGAGGTCCCCGGAAAGGGAAAGCAGAGCCCCAATTCGTATCTCACCACTTAGAGTTAGTCTTTTATCTGTCAAGGAGACAGGCACGTAAGGTAATCCGGCGCCTAACCTGACCACTGACATTTCTAAGACGGGCGGTAATGGACCAACGGGCTGAACCTGCTGCCCAATGGTCGTCGTCACCACCACAGTCCGCTGCTGAACAAGAGTTGTGGTAAGCGTCTGGGGCGGGCTTATGGCTGGAGCTGCAACTATGCCGACGACACCGCCTACAACTAGGCCGACAACCAGCAGAACTACCGCTAATGCATTTGAAACCCCTTTACTGTTACCCCTCGGCATGTTCTTTCATAGTTTTGGCTCACGGTATATAAACTTTAAATTTAGACATGAACGCTTAACCAGTAAGAAAAACTCCTTGCTCGACCCTCTCACAATAAATACATTGGTCTACTCAGGCATCGCGGCCATGTCAAGCGTGGGGCTGACACTTACGTATCTGACCACCCGAGTGCCTAACTTTGCTCACGGCTCCTTTCTGACAATTGGGGCTTATGTGGCAGTGTACTGGGCTCAGATTCTCGGTAGAAGCCCTTACGAGGTTATCTGGGCTTCGGCGTTGCTGAGTGGTTGCGTCGCGGTAATCCAGTATAAACTTGTGCTTGCGCCCCTTGCGAGTAGAGGCTCGTCCTCCACCTATCTAATGATAGCCACATTGACTGTTGCTTTCTTCATATTCGGGGTGATGAGCATATTCGCCGATTATGTCGGCAGAGTCTACAGGGTCAGAACCAACTATATTGCTTTGCGCTCCTTTGATTTCCAGATCTTATCTATTCCCATGGTGATGATCTTATCCATATCTTCTGTAGTCCTCTCCACAATACTTCTTTACATATTCCTGAACAAGACGAAGCTTGGCATAGCGATGCGGGCCTCCATCGAGAATCCGTCTCTCGCACAGGTGCTTGGGATCAACGTTGACAGGATGTACACTCTCGCATGGTTCATAAGCGGAGCGCTGGGCGGGTTGGCCGGCATGATGTATGCCTTATGGCTGCCTGTCACCACTACTTCCGGCGACGAGTTTCTCCCAACAATCTTTGCATCCAGTATACTGGGAGGGCTTTCGAGCATTTTTGGCTCTCTCGCAGGGGGAGTCCTGGTGGGCATGGCTAACTCTGTCATTCCTCATATGATAGCTGTCTTAGGTTTTACGGAAGTGATACAGTATCGCCCGGTTATCCCCCTCCTGATAATGTCAATCGTCCTTCTAACCTTACCTTCCGGGATAACGTCTCTGAGATGGAGATGGGGGCGTGAAGCGAAATGACGCAGCCTGAGCAGATTCTGAGGTTCCTACTAGACCTCGTTCCTTGGATTTCGGCATACTTAGTAATCTCGCTTAGCCTTAACCTAGAGTACGGCTTTGGAGGGATACCCAATTTCGGGAAGGTGCTTTGTGTCACGGGAGGGGCTTTTCTAGTGGGCGCGCTGCCTGGCCAACTGATCGTGATGCTGTATGGCTTTGGGGAGGAGCTGAACTACTTTGATAACCACGCCCAGATAATGCCTAAGGTCAACGAGGTGCTTGCGCGGGACCCGTTATTGGCCATGTCCCTGATGCTCTTTTCACTTGTTGCTGCCATGCTCGTTGGAGCGGGTCTTGGACTACTTTCCAGCATACCTGCGGTCCGGCTAAAAGAAGAGTACCTAGCCATGACTCTACTGGCTATGGGCGAAATATTGATACTCATCGGAGACAATTACAAGAACTTAATCGGGGGGACACTAGGTGTCTTCGTTCCGAGCTTCTTCGGATGGATTCCGGTCGCAAATAGGGGCTATGTATTAGCGGGGTTCCTTACGCTTCTCGCCTTTCTAACATTCGTTTTTGTCGAGCTACTGACTAGGAGTCCTTATGGGAGGCTCCTCAAATCAATCAGGGACGACGAGGTCTTAGCGCAGTCGCTGGGCAGGGACACGGTGAGTGTTAAAAGGAAGACAATCATCATAGCCGGGGCTTTGGCAGGCTTGGCTGGAGCGATGTTAGCGCTCAACTCAGGAGCAGTGAACGCTAAAAACTACAGCAGAGCCAACCACACATTCATCCCATGGGTTATGGTCATCGTTGGAGGAGCCGGAAATAACCTGGGCACAGCCATAGGCGTTATATTATTCATGGTCGGCTCCCGACTCATAGACGTCTTCAAAAGAGAACTTGGAGCCTTCCTTCCCTTTGATGTGATATGGCTGACCCCAATCCTCCTCAGCACCAGCCTTCTCCTTGTCATGTTCTTCAGACCCACGGGAATCTTGACAGAAAAACGCGTGAAGACGCTGAGCAGCCGAGAACTGGATAATCTGAAAGAGTCAGTGAAGGCAAACAGGTAGCTACGAGGAAAGTCCCTCAACAATCGAAAGACAACTTAATAACATGCCTGTTCGAAATCACTGCTGAGGATTTGGGCAAGATTCGGACGAGGAAGGTCAAAGTTCTGGCTGGAGAGATTTTAGAGGACTATCCGGACCTTGTAAAACCTGACTTCGAGTCTAACAAGGTCCTTGTGGGGCGGGTTCTGAGAGGGGCAGTCTCTAAGAAGCTTCGAAACAAGGTCGCGGGTTATCTTACGACCTTATTGAAAAGGCAGCAGAAGCAGATCGCAGGGCAGCAAGAGGCTAGTGAAGAGGTTAACGCTTAATATTCGCGCGGAGTTCCCCTCTCGGTGGAGGATCCCGACTGGGTAATGGGGGTAGCTGAGAGGAAGCGGGACCATGTGAGGATAGTGCTCGAAAATCAGTCAGTTCAGAGAGGGAGTAATTGGCTCGACCATGTCCACATCATTCACAGGGCTGTTACAGATATAGACATAGACGCCATAGACACGTCAGCTTATTTCCTGGGTAGGAGGTTCTCGGCTCCGATTCTCATAGAGGGTATGACAGGGGGGACTGAAGAAGCGGCGAGAATAAACGCAACCCTCGCCGAGGCGGCTGAGAGGGCACAGATACCTATGGGCGTTGGAAGTCAGAGGGCAGGAGTCCAAAGGCCGGAGCTCCAATATACTTTTAGAGCAGCCCGCGAGGCAGGCCCACAAGTCTTCCTGATCGCAAACATCGGAGCTGCACAGCTGGTACAGCACGGCACACAGCTTGCATGGCAGGCCGTAAAGATGATTGAAGCTGACGCAATTGCTGTCCATCTTAATACTCTCCAAGAAATCATTCAGCCGGAAGGTGACCGGGGCTTCAAAGGGTTTCTGGCCCAGCTTAAGAAGCTCTGCGGCGAAATCGGTGTCCCCGTAATAGTTAAGGAGGTGGGTTGCGGCGTCTCATACGAAGATGCTGTTGTTCTTCGCGACGCTGGAGTAGCTGCGATAGATGTCGCGGGCAGGGGAGGAACCAGCTGGGTCGAGATCGAGAGGCTGAGAGCGATCGAGGCTGGAAGGACCGATAGGGCTCGTCTAGCAGAGGTGTTCCAAGAATGGGGCATTCCAACAGCTGCCTCGGTCTTAGAAGTCAAGCAGGTCGATGGTCTTCAGGTTGTGGGCTCCGGCGGGATAAGAAACGGGCTAGAGATAGCTAAACTACTGGTACTAGGCGCTGATATTGCTGGGTTAGCGCAGCCGTTTCTAAAAGCTTCAGTACAGGGGTTAGAAGAGGTGCTGACGTTGATCGGTCAGCTCACAGAAGAGGTCAAGGTAGCTGCCGCGTTGGCAGGGGTATCACGAACCTCAGAGCTAAGAGGCGCCCCCCACGTTTTGACAGGGCCACTCCTCGAGTGGACAAAACAGAGAATAAAAAAGCGATAAAGGAATATCCTAGATTAAAGGCAGCCTAAAGTAATAAGCCAAGAAGAGAACCACCGCGACCGCCATATAGGATGCCCAAGACCTGAAAGACGCCGTGATGATCTTTAACCCATCAAGTGGACTAATGGGTATCAGGTTTATGAGACCCATCAGTGAGTTTAGATGCCCAATCAACAACAACGCGATCGAGAGGGCATAGTCCAGAACCCCTAACATGGAATACGCTACATATATGACGGCCAGGAGGACGCCGGCTATTACCAGGTTGACCAGCGGACCCACAGCCGATATTTTCGAGACACCACGATGAGTTACGGGGCCCAGTATAACGACCGCGCCTGGAGCGATGAACTTCAGAGGAAGTAGAATGGAGATTAGGCTAATTATTGAGCCGATGAGGTTAAGCCTGAACCTTGCCCAATGTCCCTGCCTTATGGCCTCAAGCTTGTGTGCCAGCTCATGAGCGATGAAGGAGCCCACGACGCCCATAATCACGGCTATCAGTAGCGGCAGGCCTAACAGCCCAGCCCAGTGATAAACCATCGAGAAAGCCACGGCCGCGACTATACCAGCTCCACCAGCCATGTGAACAACTTCCGACCCTTTCTCCATGGCTGTCAGCCTAGACACCAGCATCTCAGCTCTCACAGCCAGCATCGTCGTAGATCTTGGAGAACCTTCCTGCGGCCTGGCCTCCCTCCTCTCGATCTCAAGAATGCTGCGGGCCAAATAAATCGCCCGACAGTCGTGAGACTCTGGAAGCCTGTGCTTCGAGCAGAATTGTTCCCCACAGTACGCGCACTTGAAGGGAAGAACCTCTTCTGCACCGCATTTGCTGCAACGCATACTGCGCTCTTAACCTATCAATATGCTTATTACTGAGCCTTAAACTTTCTGAGGCACCGCGTCATAAGTATTCATCATCTTTGACCCGGGAAGCCGGTGAGGTGGAGCACTTAAACTGAACCCGTGGCTTAGAGATAGATTTATGAGTATCAACCCACTCCTTTGAAAAGGAGCCGTGGTAACACTTACTCCTTCTTCAGGGGATAGCTTAGCTGTATTGATACAGGTCCTGTGGTTTCTATTCCTTATCTCTTTCTTTTTCATCTACCCTTATTTCGGTCAGAGAACTCAGCTGGCCTTTGTACTCCGCTACATTGAGAAGAGGCTGGCTGTTTTGAAGCAGCTTAGGGATGAGGTACGGGAGAGGACGCTTAACACGATTAAGAAGTACATTGACGGAGGGGATACCTCACCGATCGAGAAAGAGCTCGACAACTTGTTGGAGTTTTTCTACATCCCCCCTGAGTCCATGGACCCGTCAGGTATCGTGTATAAGCTGGAGCACATCCTCGAGATTGGCGACTCAAGGTTTGAGGAGAGCGTGGCGAAGATGGCGCCGAAGGCCGATATTCACAGGGTTAAGAGCCTCTCAAACCTCGTAGAGGTAGCGAGGGCTCTCAACCTGATATACAGAGTCGTGAGGCACTATTACCTACTGGGTAAGAGGATGGCTAACTATTTCTTGGCTTTACAGATACAGATTCAGTTACCGATGATTATGGAGTTGGCCGAGTCCTACAGGCAGGCATCCTATGCCTTTTTGAAGGGAATACCGATAGGCGACGGAGTTGGAGTCCTCTCCGCCGCGAAGTTTGTAAAGGAAAGCAAGCCCATATCGGAGACCGAGATTGCGAAGGATACATGGCTTAATGTTGTCGAGTTTGAGGGGAGGAGGGTCTATGTGGTGAGGCCGATTGGGCCTGGAGGCACGGTTGGTAGGCCCGGAGAGGCTGTGAGAAAGCTGGTCTATGAGATGGATACTAAGCCGGACCTGATCATAACGATCGACGCTGCTCTAAAGCTTGAGGGCGAAGAGACAGGCAAGATAGCTGAAGGCGTGGGCGTCGCTATTGGGGGGCCAGGCATAGACAAGTTCAAGATTGAGACATTGGCTAAAGAGAAGGAGGTCCCACTTTACGCTATAGTTATCTACCAATCGATAATTGAGGCTATTACTCCAATGAGGGAGAGCATCGTCAAGTCCGCCGACTCTGTAGTAAGTAGGGTGAAGGAGCTTATTAAGAGTAAAGTTCCTTCTAACGGCACCGCCATCGTGGCCGGAATCGGAAACACCGTAGGGGTTGGGCTTTAAAAGGAGGTGATCGAGGAAATGATTAGGACCTTTGAGGGGCCTGGACAGTTGGGCGCGATTACCAAACTGAAACCGATGCCGTTCAACCCGATCACTCAGCTGAAGTGTCAAAGCTGCGGCTCAATCCACACTCGCCCCCACAAAGAAGGGGACTACATTTTCGGAGGCGTGGAAGAGAAGTGCCCCAACTGTGGAGGGAGCAAGCACACAATAATCGCCATTTACGTTGAAGACCAGCGTCAACCACCACGTAAGCAGACATAAAGTCATAGAAGCTGCAGATATGTTGTCTCAGACAAGCTCTCTTTTAGCGATTGCCGCCTCATGCGCAATGTATGTGTGAGGCGCTATTCTCGCATTCGTTAACATAGACCCCTTCTCGACGAGGGCATTGTCCCCGATAATGCTTAACCCCATTATCACAGTGGGCTCTGTCCTTGTGGAAAGGATTTTTGCATGTCTGGCCACGATAGAGTCTTGGATGTATGCGCCCTCACCAACATATACTCTGTCATGAATTGCTGAGCGCTCAATTGTGACACTATCACCGATGTAGCAATAATTATCTACACAGGAGTCCGAGATTATAACATCATCACCTATCTGGCAATGTCTACCAATCAAGACATTACCCTCTATCCTGATCTTGCCCTCCTTAACCTTCCGTAAGATCTCCTCTTTTCTCCGTAGCGCAGCCTGGCTCTGCCCAAGTATCCAGAGCCTCGAGCCCCCCGATTCATAGATGGGCTCGGCGAAAAAACCATTCATTAACCCACTATTCATGATCCTGTTCATTGATTGGAGATAGAGCTCGGGTGTCCCCACATCGTACCAGTCTCCCTTAATCTCGTAGGCATAGACTCTAAATCCTTTCTGAATCAAGTAGGGAATTAGATCCATGCCGAAGTCGAGTCTCCTGAGTGTCGCTTTTCTCGCTCTGAGGTCAGGGTCAGGACAGATCCGCTTCGCATCCCTGGAGAACAAGTAGATTCCGGTGCTGGCCAGGTTTGATGGTGCCTCTTCGCGGCGCGGCTTCTCCACAAAACCGCTGACCCTGCCCTTCCCGTCGACTTCTACAACACCATAGGCTGAGGGGTCTGACACTCGTGTGACTGCTATTGTCGTGAAGGCGGAGTTTTCTTCGTGAAATTGTAAAAGGTCTTCAAGATCTATATTGAATATAATGTCTCCCTGAGCTACAATCACGGGATTATCGAGGCCATAATACTCTAAGTTTATTAGGAAGCTATCCGCGCTGCCTACGTCATCGATGTTTGGCTGATATTTTATGGATATCCTTGGGTCTAGCCCGTATTTTGACGATATACCGTAGCCTTCTTGAAAATAGTCGAAAAGAGACCTATAGTTAACATACCCCTTAACCCCAAAGATAAAGTTTCTAACGCCCTGCCGGGCCAGGTGAATAATAGTATATTCGATTAGCGGCCTACCCAAGAATCTGACAAGAGCCTTCGAAACCTCTAGCGTAAGAGGCTGCAGCCTCTTCGCCGCGCCACCCACGGGGATAAACGCGTAAATGTCGGGTAACTGAGCCAACCCTGATCATTATAATAATCTTGAAGCTTGATAAGTGTTACTCTCAATCGCCACAAAAAAATAAATCATAGATGCGATAAAATGTAAGATGTCGAGAATTTGAAAAGGCTTAGCCCGCGAGAATTGAGAAGAATGCAGGACAGGATGTTGAGTAGTCTCGGACTCTCAATGGAGGAGCTTGGAACTGCCAAGGAGGTCACTATACAGCTGGAAAACAAGATCATCAGGATTGAGGGGGCTACTGTTGTCTATATAGACTCTCCAACGGGACGGATTTACCAGATTGTGGGCGGCCGAGAAATAGAATCGGCTCCTGCCGTGGAAGTTGAGAAGCATGCCTATGAGCCGACTCCGGAAGATGTAGCGCTTGTGGCTAGCCAAGCAGGCGTAGATGAGGAGGCCGCAAGAGGAGCGCTGATAGAGGCGGGAGGCGACTTAGCTAGAGCAATACTTAGCCTCAAGGCTAAGAAGCTGTAGCACGCTGTTGCGGGGAGACATGTAGAAGTATGGGAAGAGAGGCCAGCATGTCTTGAAATGGCTCCATGCCCTGCTGCTTCACCATAATCTTCACCGTATCGTCGTCTATGATTAATTGCCCCATTAAACGCACAATCTCCCTCAGTTGCTCAGTATCTAAGCTTATCAACATCTCTGCTAAATTGTTTGCATATTCAGAGAGCTGGATGCTAGTGTTTGTCCCCTCAAATCGCCTGGGCAACATAAGCTCGTCTATCGAGTGCATCCTCTCTGATAATGATCGGGGCCACTTTGAAGCCAATATCGCCTTGCCGCGAAGAGAAACTACATTATCTGCGGCTTTCGACAAGATATTAAGCACCTTACACATACTACGATACTTATCCTCCATAGATCTGGGCTCCAAAAACAGCTTCAAAGCCTCGACCAGCCCCACCGGCGCCAGAAGGTAATATAGCCGTGTCTTTGAACCAATCCTCTGAATTCTCTGGAGGTACTGTGTGCTACGATGCAGATACTTGGCAAGACTCTCGAAAGTCTCCGTCGCCCTAGCCAACAGAGAGGATTCATTAAAACCGTTTAAGGTTACCAGCCTCATCAAGTTTATACCAATGAACGCATGGATTGCGAAGCCCTCTTGGGAAACCATCTGAACTGCGTATTGTGTCATCTTAACCTTCGAGTCTTGGCACAGGGTGCAGAGAAACGGCTGAGATAAGCTGGATGGAAGCCCCACCCGCACAACATCTGCTAACCCGCAAAAACTCAAAAAGCGCTGAAATCGAGCGTCGCCTTTAAAGGTTGAAGACCCCTCCACGATCTTTCGGGGTTGGGCTTCAATTACGCGGTAAACTACTTGGGGTAAACCGAAGCTGGAGTAAGGGATGTGAGGTGCCTCCTGAGAAGAGTGGCTTGTGGCTACTAAGTCGTTGAATACCATGCCCGCTAGCTTTATGCTTTGTGATAAATCCGTTATGTCGAGGGACAAGCTGTAGACGTGCGTGATGCTCCAGGAGGGATAGAGTATGTCGATCTCTCCCATGAAGTATTGGTTCCTGATCTGTCGTGGGAAGAGTCTCTCGACTACAAGTCTGTTCATGACTGTATGGTGGACGTATCGGTTGAATGACGCTATATCATTACTGTCCACTGAGCGTTGAAACGCCTTGAAGAGCTCATATAGGGATGGAGTTGTAGGGGAGATGTTCGAAAGCTTCTCTATGGAGACTTGGCTGTTTACGAGTTCAAGCCTCGTTAAATCGTCGATCAGCCATCTTTGTATTGGTGTTTCACGAAGCTCTTCCAGCCTTTTCTCCACGAGAATGCCTACCCGCCGAGCTAGGTCTGGAGGCAGTTGCAGCGCCTCAGATATGAACTCTGCTACGCTGTTTCTGTTAACAACTTCCATCGAATAATCAAATCTCTGAGCGACTATTCCGCCGCCGTGAGAAACGCCGGTGAATCTGGTTAAAACTTCGACGACGTTCTTGCCCAATGGGGTGAGGGAGTAGAGGCGTGTCTTGTTTGAGTATGCAACCAGCCCCGCGCGTAAAAGTGTCTTAATGTGATAGGTGAATTTCCCGACATTCTTCGAATCCTTCAACCCTAAATACTTGATGAGCTCTGAGAAGCTCATCTGCGATGTGTTTAGAGCCTCTATAATCGAGAGCCGAATAGGAGATGAAATTGCCCGGGCGATGCGTGTAACCTCAGCTTTCTCACCGCCTCCCCATACAGGCATGCCGATATCCGATGACCTCTGCTTAAGCTTATACGTGTCGGTCCGCGAAATACCTTAAATTACCCTAATAAGCGAGAATAATTGAAGGAGAATCACTAGCGGGGGCCCGTAGCTCAGCCAGGTGGAGCGGCCGGCTCATAACCGGTAGGTCGTGGGTTCGAATCCCACCGGGCCCAACCGAATAAAAGAACCCCGATACATGCTTCCCCGCTCAACTAACATGTACTCACTTACCTCTTGATACCAGCATGAAACAAAGGTGAATGTAAAGAGTTAAAAGATATTTGGTGTTGGTTTTAACGCCTTCTCCAGTTGACGATGTAGCCTACACCACCTAGGATGACGCCGAGGGCAAGGACTATGATGAAGAGAGATATCCAGACCGGGTACCCGAGCGGTATGCCGTAGAAGACATTGACGTGCACCTGCCCCGCGTTCCATCCCCTTCCGCCGACTTCGGGGGGCAACATCGCAGAGCCTCCGAGATATCCCCCCAGCATCATCAGCCAGGTCGCCCCAACCACTCCAACATTCATCAAAACTAGGTGAAGCCAAGCCAGTTTATCGGTCAGCCCGCCATACGGCTTCCCAAGTGTAGACTCGATGTATTGGTAGAACAGAGCCGTCACAGCCACTCCCATAACACCTATAATCAGATACGTCAGATACCCCATGGTGAACCACATACCTGCAGAGCCGAAGGCTATGACCCTGCTCGGCTCAGGCTTCAAAAAGGTGACCTGCCCAACGACGATATACAGTGTCAGCACCGTCGCCAGCGCGCCCTGGATGATAGCGGCCCAGATGAACCTCGACGCCCACTTGCTATATGACATATTTACGCGAACACCTCCACATATTTTAATTCTATCACCGCATTATTTATTTTTAAAATCATAAATAGCTGCAAAAGTTTGATTAATTATACATTTAAACACATTAAAAACTAAAAACATGGTTCCAGCCTCTTCCTACTCATCAACCTTTCTTGAGGGCAGGCTTTAAGACGTATTTCCCGAGTCTGCGGGTGGAGGCTGTCTAAAGCTCGGGTCTAAATACTCCTCCACCTCATAGTTTAGCTGTAGCTGTATGGACCCGCTGCTTTTCACTCTCAGCATAGGGATAGTGGGCGCGGTTGCTTCTGTGCTTTTAATAGCTTATGTTGAGAGGCTTCCTAAAGGGCCGGACTCTTTCGTCGCGATTTGGCGGGCTATTCGGGAGGGGTCTAGCGCTTATCTCAGGAGGCAGTTTAGGACGATTGCGTTGCTGGCTGGAGGAATTGCTGTTCTGATTCTTGTCAGCTTCTCGGCCTTTCCCGCAATTGGTGGATTCGTGTACGGCTTGGCTATGGCTGGGAGTTTCCTCTTGGGTGTTACTTTCTCGCTTGTCGCGGCCTTTATCGCGATGGACGCAGCCACGAGGGCCAACGTGAGGACCGCTTATGCCGCATCTCATGGGAGTATGCCGGCGCTACGAGTCGCGACTCTCGGCGGAGCCTCCTTGGGTTTGGCTGTTATAGCCATGAGCCTGCTCGGCCTCTCGATTCTCTACGCCGTCTTCAGGGACCCTGGCCTGCTCGCGGGCTTCGGGTTTGGAGCCAGCCTCGCAGCTCTTTTCGCCCAGCTTGGAGGCGGCATTTATACAAAGAGCGCGGATATCGGCGCAGACTTGGTTGGTAAAGTTGAGGCCGGGATTCCTGAGGATGATCCGCGAAATCCTGCGGTTGTGGCTGACCTTGTGGGGGATAACGTTGGAGATGAGGCTGGTAGGGGTGCAGACCTGTTCGAGTCCGTGACTGCTGAGAACCTAGGAGGTATGATTATTGCGCTAGTGGTCTCGATTATACTCTTCAAGGGCGTTAACGAGCTCTATGTTGTTACTCCCCTTATCATTAGGGCCTTGGGTGTTGTCGCAACTCTTGTCGGCGTGTTCTGGGCTGTCTCGAGGAAGGGCTTCAGGGAGGCGATTGGGCCTCTCCGTGAAGGACTATTCATTACAAGCATCTTGGCCGCCGTGATGATGTATATCGCGAGCTGGTATATTTTCGGGCCTAGCGGCTGGCCCCTTTACTTAACTATGGTGATAGGCCTAGTCGCAGGTGTTCTCATAATGTTTTACAGCGAATTATACACGGGGGTGCGGTCGAGCTACGTCGCTGTCATTGCTCAGAACTCCCAATCCGGGCCGGCGCTCACAGCGATGAGCGGGCTGTCTACGGGCATGATCTCGTCGATGCTACCTGTCGCCACTGTGGTTGCTGCGGTGGCGGCATCTTACATTCTTGGAAGCTTCTGGTCTGAGAGTGTTGGTCTCGGAGACCCCCTTCTCGGCGGCATATACGGGACGACCATGGCGACGATGGGTATGCTCTCTACCGCCGGGTTCATCTTGACGATGGACGGTGTTGGGCCGATAGTTGATAATGCAGGGGGAATTGCTGAGATGACTAACGCCGAGCCTGAGATTAGAGAGAGGCTGGAACCCCTTGACGCTCTCGGCAACACAACAAAGGCTCTCACAAAGTCCTATGCCATGGGTTCTGCGGCACTCGCTGCCCTCCTACTCTTCCAAGCGTTCCTCCTAGAGGTGGCTAGGTATCTTGCCGGAATCTTTGAACTAGGGACTATCGGGGTCGAGGAGGCTGAGAACCTGTTGAAAAGTGTTGAGGAACTGAGCCAGGGACTCCAGCTCAATTCTCCGGCCATTGTGATAGGCCTCTTCATAGGAGGCATGATACCGTTTCTCTTCTCAGGTCAAGCGATGAACGCGGTTGCCAAGGGAGCGTATCGAATGGTTGAGGAGGTGAGGAGGCAGTTCGCCTCTATTCCCGGAATTCTGGATGGAACGGGCCGACCTGAGTATGGTAGATGTGTTGACATATCCACCTCGACAGCCCTGAGGCTCATGGTTACCCCGACACTGACAGTAACACTCGCGCCTATCTTGCTGGGCGTTCTGCTTGGCTGGAGGGCTGTGGGAGCTCTCGTCATGGGGGCGACCATCAGCGCTATACCTCTGGCGATCCTCGGATTCTATGGCGGCGCCGCCATGGACAACGCGAAGAAGCTTTTAGAAATTAGTGGAAAGAAGGGGACGGACGCGCATAAGGCGACTGTTGTGGGAGACACTCTCGGAGACCCCATGAAGGACACCTACGCCCCGAGCCTACACATACTTATCAAGCTGCTTAACACGCTCTCTCTCGTCTTCATACCACTCTTCATGATAGGGCTGCTGCCGCTCTAAGGCCTCGAGCTCAGAGTAACCTCAACATTTATTACATCTCCGCCTCTCAGAACACTTAAGACCACTTTCTGACCAGGATTAGTCCTCTCAACCATGTAGGTTAAGAGGTCGTCCATGCTCGCCACGGGATTCCCGTCGATCGCAATGATGATGTCGCCCCCCACTCTATAGACTACGCCTGCAACCTCGATGTTCCGATTTCCTCCCCGAATTCCGGCCCTCTCAGCCGGGCCACCTGCCACCACGTTCTGCACTAGCAACCCCTTCTTGGTAGACAGCCCGAGCTCCTGCGCGACTAAGGAATTGATCTCTGTCCCAGATATCCCTAAATAACTGTGAGTATATGCGCCTTTCTCTATTAGCACGGGTACAATTCTCTTAACTACGTTGGACGAGATGGCGTATCCTATCCCTGAGAATCCTCCCGTGGTCGACTCTATGGCTGTGGCCACACCGACCACTTCCCCCTTCATGTTCAGTATGGGGCCGCCTGAGTTCCCCGGGTTAACCGCCGCGTCTATCTGTATAATTCCAGGTATGAGGTATCCTCTATTCGAAGGCAAAAGTCTACCCTTCTGGCTCACTATACCTGTGGTAACGCTGCCCGTGAGCTGGAAGGGGTTCCCGATGGCAAGAATCTGCTCACCTATCCTGAGCTCGGTAGAGTTCCCGAGCCTCAAGGGTTTAGCCGAGATCCCCGCGCCTTCCGGCAAGATTATTTTAAGCACAGCCAAGTCAGTGTCTGGGTCTCTGCCAACTAATGTCGCCCTATACGCGCTACCATCCAAAAAGTAGACATAGAATTCCACACCACCCTCAACCACATGGTTATTCGTCACAACGTGCCCCTGCGTGTCGTAGATGAATCCGGAGCCTATCGATTCACCAAACCTATAGATAGTCTTGATCTCGACGACCGACTCTTTAGCCTCCTCGTAAATGCTTGTTATGTTCCATTCAACGGTCGTTATGTTTATTTTTGTCCTCCACGTGTTCTCTAGCGATATGGTAGTTGTTTTTAGATCTTGGAGACTTTTCCTAAGCTCCTCTACTACCCTATTTGCGTTTGCTAGCTGAGAGGAGAGGCTCGCGATCTGCTGCTGCGTATCAATGAATTGGAAGACCAGCAAAACAGCTAGCGTGAGGGAGACGATGGAAAGGGCTAGAGACGCCTTTTCCATAATTCTACCTCCCCCTTCATTTAGACGGAGAGCCTCTTTAAGGCTCTCTCAATACCTGTTCCATACTGGGCTGCCTTCTTTTCAATCATAGCCACATCTTCATGCAGCCCTGCGAGCTTTGCAACTATCCTTAAGACCACTTTCCTCACACCTCTGGAAACCTTGAATTGGAGCGGCATTTTATATGCATTCTTGACGATTCGTTCATCTAGGTAGGGTGTGGTCAGGAGGCATCCAGCAAGGCAAGCAGAGCCGTAATCTCTCGGAATACTCCTATACCAGAGGCTCTCGGCGTCACGCCTCATCTCCGACTCCGCTTTAATAGCCTCGCCGCGGTCCACTAGACGGAGATACTTAATGTATCCGCCAAAAAGCTCATCAGCCCCCTGACCGGATATCAACTGTCTACGACCATTCTCGGCGGAGCACTTTGAGCCCTCATAAACTAAAACAGCTAAAGCCTTATCCATCTTGCTCGGTAGCTCTAAGTTCTTCATTAAGTGGCTGATGGAGGTTCTCAGGGATTCCTCTGTTAGCTCTATGGGGAGATAGTCGGCCCCTATGACACTTGCCGCCCGCTTGGAAGTGGTTAAGTCGTGCGAGCCTTTCATGCCCACGGAGAGCGCAAGGGGCCTGAGGCCCATGTCCATACATAGCCACAAAAGTAGGGAGCTATCCAGCCCTCCTGAGAACAATATCGAGGGCCTCTTCGCCACAGATTTTTTGATGGAGTCTGTGAGGGCTTCTAAGAGGAGTTGAGCCTCGCTGTCCAGCGCCTGATGTTCGGTGGGCAGCTCTTGGTTCTGTGCTCCCTTATGGCTCACCTCCACAGCTCCTGGTGTTAGCCGCACGTCGCTTTTTGGCGGCGAATAAGTGGCCTCACCGAATTCATTATTCACCAGTCGAGGCAGGCTGGAGACCACGACGCAGTCTTTAGAGAGTTTATAGGCGAGGGGGGGAGAGCCTGTGGGTCCTTGCCTAATCAGGACTCTGTCTCTGCTGACGTGAATTATTGAGGCGAAGGGTGATTCCTCAATCTCCTCCCTCCCCAGGAGTCTGGAGGGGCTCAGAAACACCACCAACTCTTCACCCTGCTCCACGACAACACTTGATCCTGCGTGATTCACGACGAGGCATATTTGTCCACGCGTTCCGGCTAGCTCGCTTAGAGAGACGCGTATATTATCAGCGTAGGTCTCGGTGGTAGGC
>Ga0209289_100069_pt1 | contig 66486 bp, 43 predicted proteins | sample GXS110809BmetaG_FD_184121 | JGI IMG/M metagenome (GOLD analysis project Ga0209289, IMG submission 184121) | Hot spring microbial communities from Gongxiaoshe hot spring, China to study Microbial Dark Matter (Phase II) - GXS 110809B (SPAdes)... ... | reverse complement strand
AAGCCAAGTTCAAGATCTCCAATACCTGTCGTGTTATTAACCGTTGATTTCAGATTTTGTAGTGGAAGTTTGACTTCGTATTGAAATCTTGAACCAAATCTGTTCGCATAGTATAGAATAATTTTTGAATTACTTGCACCAGATGTTTCTCTGGTAAAGGTTGGGATTAATAGAAATTCTTGTTCGGGGTAAGCTTTTGTCGCATAGTGTGCACGAATAAAGTTAAGTTCGCCTTGGGGATATTTTCTCTGGTTAACAAAGGATTTTATGTGTTCAATTATCTCGTAAATTTGTTGTTCACTGAATATTTCTCCAAAAGCTGGCATTGTTTGAGATAGACCACGGGCATTCCCTCCATATTTTATCACCGCATACCAGTCTTTTCTTGCTTCTCTTGAGTTGAAATATCCGTCTGTGAAATCTGGCGGTGGGACATCCCAACTTTCTTTTACTTCTTCAGGTATGTTCCCCTTCCCATCTATACCATGGCATTTTGCACAAAATACTTCGTAAATTTGTTTCCCATTCATTGTTTTTATCGCTTCAAAATCAATTGCCTGTTCTGTGGTGTCCTGTTGTGCAAAGATCAATCCAGTTGTGAGAAGGACGACAAAAATAATTTTGTTCATAGTTTTAAATTTTTGTTTGTTTTTAGAGTTTAATAAAGAATGCCAACGCCATGTTTATAAACAAGTTCTCCACCTCTTAATCCTGTTTGAACTAAAAAGAACATACCAACAAGCGAGATTACAAAGACTATGAGATTCGTTTTGAAGTTAAACTTTCCGGTTCGCATCAGAATCACTTTCAAAATAAATGCGATAAAGAAAGTAATCCCGGTAAGTTTTGCGAATGTTTCATGGGATTCAATTAATTCTTCAAGATGTGAGACTTTTTCAAAGTTTTCGGCAGATGCCTCACCAGATAAAATTGATGGAACAACAAAAATCAAACCTAACAAAAGGAGAAGAACCGACGAATTTTTAATCCAATCCTTTTGGAAAATCATCCAGAGTATTTCAAAGAGGACATAGCTTGTTAGGAGGGCGATCGGGAAATGAACAAGCATTGGATGAAGTGGCATAGTTTTAACCTTTTTTAGTTTGTAATTTAAGATATAAAGCATTAGAAAAACATTAAAACGAGATTAGAGTTTATTAATTAAGCGCAGAAAACTTGCTTGTAAATTTTGACGGAATTAACTTTGTTATGGTTACACGATAAACAAATAAAATTTAAAGTTGCTATGAAATTGCTTTTGATTGAAGACGAGAAAGATTTGACCAGAACGCTAAAAAAGGGGCTTAAAGAGGCAGGTTATAATGTTGATGTGGCATATGATGGCGAATCTGGTGTTTTTATGGCAGTTTCTGGCGAATATGATTGTGTAATTCTTGATTTCAAATTGCCAAAAAAGGACGGGCTTGAAGTTTGCAGGGAAATAAGAAGAAATAAGATCTCAACTCCGATTTTGATGCTTACCGTTGTTGATGCGGTTGATATGAAAGTTAAATGTTTGGATGCCGGGGCTGATGATTATCTCACAAAACCATTTTCATTTTCGGAGCTCCTTGCGAGGATAAGGGCTTTGACGAGGCGTGCGAAAACAGCGTCATCATCAATTCAAATTGCCGACCTTGTCATCAATCCCATAAGCAGAACCGTAATGAGAGGAGGCAAGAAAATTTATCTTTCTCCAAAGGAATATGATCTACTTTATTATCTTGCGATAAATCAAAACAAGGTGCTGACACGTATGGAGATAGCTGAAAATGTCTGGGGGATAAATTTTGACACCGGGACGAACTATATTGATGTTTATATCAATTACTTGCGAAATAAAATTGACAAGGGATTTGATAAAAAACTGATTCATACTGTTCGTGGCGTTGGCTATGTTTTAAAAGTGGAATAAAATTTTAAATTGAAATGAACTACAAATCGTTAAAATTTAGGCTTAACTTGTGGTATCTTCTTGTTTTTGTCCTTGCGGTTTTGATATCTGAGATTGGAATTTATATATATCTTGACAGGTCACTTCATAAAGAACTTGACATCTTGCTGATGAAGGAAGCGGAGGAACTTACAGGTAAGATAAAGTTTGATGGTGGAAGTTTTATATTTGTTGATTCAACTGAGTTTTATGAGGCGGAACATTTTCACTTGAATGAGGCATCGGTCTTTTTCAGGGTGTTGGATGAAAATTTAAATGTTGTTGCTGTATCTGAAAATTTGAAGAAATGGAATTTTCAAATACCCAAGCCGAGCAAAGAAAAGCTTGGTCGTGCGGATGAAATTACAATAAATGGGGAAAGATTACGAATTTTTTATCATCCTATTTATTCGGAGGGCAAATTTCGGGGGGTTGTGGAGACATCAAAGTTTGAGGGAACTGTGCAGACGGCGATGGGACTTTTAAGAACTTCGCTTATCCTTGCTGTTGTGCTTGCATTTATCATTGCATCGTATGGTGGGAATTTGATTGTTTCAAAGTTAATAAGTCCGCTTGAACAGGTGATAGAAAAAGCTGATAAGATAACGGCTGAAAATTTAACTGAAAGAATTGAGTTGAAAGATGGAAAATATCCAGATGAAATTATAAAGCTTGTGAATGCGATCAACAGATTACTTGAGAGATTGGAAAAATCATTCAGGCAAATATCTCAATTCACATCCGATGTCGCCCACGAGCTTTTAACACCGCTCTCTGTTATAAAAGACGAGGTTGAAATAACATTGATGAAGAAAAGACGCTTAAGCGAGTATATTAACACTTTAAATTTAATTCAGAAACAAACGGACAGAACGATTTCAATAATAAAATCAATGCTTTATCTTGCTAAAGCTGATGCTGGAATTGTAAGAGCGAATACGCAAAAGGTTTATTTAAACGATTTAATTCGTGAATTGATTTTAACATTCAATTTGAAAGCAAAGCAGAAAAATGTGAAATTGAAATTTTATTGTAATTCCGATGTCGTTATAAATACGGATGAGAAACTTCTTTTTGAAGCTTTGCGAAACATAATTGACAATGCAATTGAATATACTGGCTCTGGTGGTAAAGTTGAAGTAACCTGCGAAAGGATAGATGACAAGGTGAAAATTACCGTATCAGATACGGGGATTGGAATTAGCGAGGATGAGTTACCTTATATTTTTGACAGGTTTTATCGGGGTAAAAACGCTTTTGAAATAAATCCATCTGGAACAGGTCTTGGTCTTTCTCTCACAAAAGCCATAATTGAAATCCTCTCGGGTCAAATTAAAGTTTCAAGCCAACTTGGAAAAGGGACGGAATTTGTGATTTACCTTCCCGAGAAATTATAGTCATAATTTTTTGCGTTAACGACTTAACTAAATCTCCTGCCTTGCTTATATCATTTTGAGCAATTAAATTTTATCAAAAATTAATTGATCTCACGAAGATGAAAATTGCTTACTTTGATGCGTTTTCAGGGATAAGTGGTGATATGACCATAGGTGCTTTCATTGATGCGGGGATTGATTTTGAGGAATTTAAAAACGAAATTCAAAAGTTGAACTTAAAAAATTTTGATGTCAAGATAAAAAAAATCACAAGGCATGGGATAAATGCGACGAAATTTGATGTAGTCATAAAAGAAGATAGAGAGGCTCATCGGAATCTTTCGGAAATCTTTGAGATAATTGACAAGAGCAATTTATCTGATTTCGTCAAGAAAACGTCTCAAAAAATTTTCACAACTCTTGCTCAAGCTGAGGCGAAAATTCATAATGTTGCAATTGATGATGTTCATTTTCATGAAGTTGGAGCGGTTGATTCAATAGTTGATATAGTTGGGACTGCGATTTGCATTGAAAAGTTTGGGATAGAAAAGATTTTTGTTTCAAAAATTCCGCTTGGTTCGGGCGGTTTCGTTCAAACGCAACATGGGAAAATGCCAGTTCCATCTCCAGCAACGGTTGAAATCTTAAAGAATTTTCCAGTTATTTTAACAGATGTTTCTTTTGAGTTGACGACTCCAACGGGTTCTGCCATAGTTGCAACGCTTGCTGAATATGGGCTTGAAAAAGAAACGATAAAAATAAGCGCAATTGGATATGGCGCGGGGCAATTTGAAATCCCAGACCGTCCAAATCTTTTGAGAATTATCATCGGCGAAATCCCGTTAAAATACGAAGAAGAAAGACTTCTTTTAATAGAAACAAACATAGATGATATGAACCCAGAGGTTTACCCTTATGTTATTGAGAAGCTCTTGTCCTCTGGGGCAAATGATGCTTACCTTGTCCCGATAATTATGAAGAAAGGTCGTCCTGGGATCTTGCTTTCAGTTCTTGTTTCAGAGTCAAAACTTGATAATGTGTTAAAAATTATCTTTACGCAGACGACAACGCTTGGTGTTAGAGTAATTGAGATCAAAAGAAGGAAGTTGCCAAGGGAACAAAGAGAAATTGAAACCCCATTTGGGAGAGTGAAATTTAAACTTGTTTCAATTGATAATGTTGAGCGACTCATTCCAGAATTTGAAGAATGTAAAAGAATAGCTGAAGAGAGAAATCTTCCATTGATTCAGGTTTATAAAATTCTTGAATCGTTGGTAAATCAGTAAGCTAATCTCAAAAAATTTCTTGCAAGAGGTTTATGAAGAACCTTTATGTCAATGTGGCACTTCCAGTTCCTGTGAATAAGCTTTTCACTTACATTGTTCCCGATGAATTAAGGGATGATGTCGCCGTTGGGAAAAGAGTTATAGTTCCATTTGGGGAGCAGGAGCTGACGGGGATCATAGTTGAGGTTTCAACTCAAAGTGGGTGGCATAGGTTAAAGGAGATAAAAGATGTGCTTGATCAGGTTCCAGCTTTTTCCGAGGAAATGTTAAAGCTTACGAAATGGGTTGCAGATTATTATCTTGCAAGTTGGGGTGAGGTTTTGAAGACAGCCCTTCCTGCAGGAACTGTTCTTGAGAGCAGGAGTATTGTGAGACTTCGTCGTCAACTTGAGCCAGAGGTTTTGTCAAACATGGAGAAGAGCTCGCCAAAGAAAGCGGAGGTTTTAAAATTTCTTATAAGTCAAAATTCACCAATTGCCGTAAAGACTTTAAAGAACAAGTTTCATTTTAAAAACATTTATTCAATTCTTCACTCACTTGAATCTCTGGGTTATATTGAAATTGAAAGGTATCTCCCAGAACAAAAGGCGAAAATAAAGTTTGAGAAATTTGTTTCAATATCAAAAAGCTATGCTGATAACTCAAAGAAATTAACACAGGTAATTGAGGAGCTTGAAAAGACATCACCAAAGCAAGTAGAGATTTTATTGTTTTTGCTTGCCCGGTTGAAAAAAGGTGAGAGCGAAGTTTTACTCTCTGATCTATTAAGGGTAACGGGGGCAAGTATGCAAACGGTAAAAAAACTTGCTGAAAGAGGGCTAATTGAGATTTATAAAAAGGAAGCAATTAGAAAATTTGAATATGAATTTGATGAGCCCGATAAAAAGTTTGAGTTAAACGAATATCAAAAGAAAGCGCTTATTGAGATAAAAAAGGCAATTGATTCGGAAAGTTTTAAAACATTTTTGCTTTATGGTGTAACTGGCAGTGGAAAAACGCAAATTTACATTGAAGCGATAAAGGAGATAATAAAACTTGGTAAAACAGCGATTGTTCTTGTTCCCGAGATTTCGCTTACCCCTCAGATTGTAAATCGCTTTAAGAAAAGCTTTGGTGATATCGTCGGAGTTCTTCACAGCAGAATGTCAATTGGGGAAAGATATGATTCATGGAGGATGATAAAAAATGGGGTTTATAAAATTGTGATTGGTCCAAGGTCTGCAATTTTTGCACCACTTGATAAAATTGGATTGATAGTTGTTGATGAGGAGCAGGAAAGTTCATACAAACAGTTTGATTTGCCCCCGAGATATAACGCAAGGGATGTTGCCATAATGAGGGGAAGGATAAATAACGCTGTGGTTATACTTGGGTCTGCTACGCCATCGCTTGAGTCATACTACAACGCAAAGTTGGGGAAATATCACCTTCTTGTTTTACCTGAACGAGTTGATAACGCAAAGTTGCCGAAAATTGAGGTTGTTGATATGATAAAAGAGAGAAAAGAACACGCAAATAAAACATCAATTTCAACTCTTTTGACCCAGAAAATTGATGAGAGAATTTCACGAGGGGAAGGGATTATAATTTTCCAGAACAGGCGTGGATATTCAACTTATATTGAGTGTCAGGATTGTGGTTATGTTGAGATGTGTGATAATTGTAGCGTCACTTTGATCTTTCATAAAGCAGGCAACCACTTGAGATGCCATTATTGTGGGTTTGTTAAAAGCGTCCCTGAAAAATGTCGCAGATGTGGAGGAATTAAGCTTAAATTAAAAGGGGTTGGAACTCAAAGAGTTGAGGATGAGCTGGCACAGATTTTTTCAAGTGCGAAGATTATACGGATGGATCTTGACACGACGATGGGTAAGAAATCATATGATAAAATTATGCAAAGGTTTGCAAATGGTGAAGCCGATATTTTGTTGGGGACTCAAATGGTTGCAAAAGGTCTTGATTTTTCAAGGGTAACGCTTGTTGGGGTTATCTCTGCGGATATACCGATGCTCATCCCAGATTTCAGGTCAAGCGAAAGGACATTTCAACTTCTCACACAGGTCGCTGGAAGAGCTGGCAGAAGTGAAAAGGAGGGTGAGGTTATAATTCAAACATTTCAACCAGATCATTATATCTTTAATTACGTGGTTGAGCATAAAACGCTTGAATTTTACGAACGAGAATTAAAAATAAGAAAGGAACTTAACTATCCTCCATTTACACGGCTTATATTAATTGAATTTAAGGGGAGAAACGAAAAAAATGTTGAGCTCGCCTCGGATGAATTTGCAAAGGAATTAAGATCAAAGGTCCACTTACCAGTTCAAATTCTTGGTCCAGCTCCAGCTGCGATACCGAAGATAAATCAAAATTACAGGTATCACATAATAATGAAAATTCCCAAAAATGTTGATAAGACTGGTGGTGAGATCGCTGGGATAATATGGCAGTTGAAGGAGAAATTTGAAGTGAAATTAAATTCAAAGGGTGTTAAATTAATAATTGATGTTGATCCGCAAAATACTGTTTAAAGTTCTCACAATTTTTCTCTTTTCAGAATTTCTTCTATCGCAGCCGTTGAAAGTTGAAATTTACGGCAACAGATATTTGCCTTTAAGGGAAATAGAGAAACAAGTTTATGAGATCATCGGAGGGGGTGGAGTTTCAGGGGAAGAGATAGAAACATTGAAAGGCAAAATTTTAAATTTATATATTGAAAACGGATTTTATTTTGCAAAGGTTGAGTCAATCAAAGTAGATGGCAAGTTAAAAATTTATATTAGCGAGGGAAAGCAAGCGAAATTGGGGGAAGTGGAAATCTCTGGAAATGAAGCTTTATCGGTTGAGGATATAATTGCAATTTCTGGTTTTAAAAAAGGGGACATATTTTTGCCGGGGATTTTAAAAGACAAAATCAGGAGAATTCTTGACACATATTCAAACATTGGATATCCACTTGCGAGGGTTGAGGTTGCAGGTTTGAATTTTGATGAAAATGGATTTGTAAACTTAAATCTTAAAATAAACGAAGGTAGCTTGATAAAAATTGAGCAGGTAAAAATTGAGGGTAATAAATTGACCAAAGAATCTCTAATTTTGCGAGAAATGAGGATTAAAAAGGGGGAAATTTATCGTGAGAGGAAATTCAACCAGATAAGAAATAGACTTGTGAAGCTTGGGTTATTTGAGGTGGTTGAGGAACCTGAAATTTTTTTCTCCGACACGATAAGTGGGGTTTTGATAAAGGTTAGAGAAGTAAGACCGAATTTTTTTGATGGTGTAATTGGCTATGTTCCGAGGACTGAAACATCGGGTGGATATTTCACGGGATATATAAATATAGTTTTGAAAAATTTATTTGGCACAGGGAGAAGGTTTGGGGCAAGGTGGAATGCTGAAACACGGGAAACGCAGGAATTTGAACTTAATTATTTTGAACCGTATGTATTAAGTTTTCCGTTAAGTGCGGAGGTTTCTTTTCATCAGCGAAAGCAGGATTCAACTTATGTCGTTAGAGAACCAAAATTGAATCTTTCGTTTGAACTGACAAGCTCGGAGAAGGTTTCAGAAATTTTAAAGGCGTCGTTTTATATCTCTCAAAGGGCGGTGATCCCAACTGCGACTGAGTTCATAGGTTATCAAATTTTTGAAAGCACGAGTTTAAATGCGGGGTTTGGGGTTTCATACGATTCAAGGGAGAATTTAGATTTTCGGGCTTCGGGGATTTATTTTTCAAGTTTTTATGAGGTTGGTAGAAAGAGGATCATTGGACCTGAAAAAATGTTAACATCTGAAACAAGGCGTAAAATTAACATAAACAAATTTCACCTTTCGCTTGATTTTTATCTTAATTTTGAAAAAATTTTAAAAAGTGTTCTCGTTCCGAGGTTTAACGCTGTGGTGGTGTATGGTGATGGGATTGATGAAAGTGACGCTTTCAGGTTTGGTGGGATGAGGACATTGCGTGGATATAGGGAAAGGGAATTTCTCGCAACACGAGCGATATGGTTAAACCTTGAAAACAGGTTTATGGTAAATCAAGAGTTTAACATATTTTTATTTTTTGATGTGGGATATATTTATCACCCTGTAATTTTGCCAAGGATAGCGAATTCATTTGAAGCGATAAGATATGGCTATGGCATAGGGATAAAGTTAAAAACCGGGATTGGAAAGTTGAATTTGATTTATGCTCTGGGAAGGGGTGACTCTTTTAAAACAGGGAAAATACATGTTGGGATTGAAAGTGAGTTTTAAAAAAATTATGGGAATAGTCAAGATAGTAAGACCTTCAAATGTTTTGATCACTGGTTTAACTATATTTGTCAGTGTTTGGATTTTTGGGAGCGAAACTTTTGAATTGTTCAAACTTGCTTTAGTTGCAGGGATTGCTGGGGCTTTGATTGATGCTGGGGGGAATGTGATAAATGATTTTTTTGATGTTGAGATTGATAGAATAAATAAACCACGTAGACCAATTCCGTCTGGATTGATAAGCAGGGAATTTGCTTTGTTTGTTTATTTTATTTTGACGATCTTTGGTTTATTTGTTGCGTCGTTTTTAAATAAAATAGCGTTTATAATTGCAATTTGCTCTGCTTTTGTGATTTTTCTTTATAGTTATAAACTTAAGAGAATTCCACTCCTTGGAAATTTTACAGTTGCCTTCTTGACTGGACTTGCATTTGTCTTTGCAGGAAGCGTGGTCGGGAATTTTAAAGAGCCTTTGTTCCCATTTATTTTTGCTTTTATGATAAATTTTGGGCGCGAGGTTCTTAAAGATATTGAGGATATTGAAGGAGATTTAAAGGCAGGGGTAAGGACATTTCCGATAGTTTATGGGGTTAAGTGGGCGGTTTGGGTTTCGGTTTTCATTTTTGTTGTTTTGATCTTTGTAACTATAGTTCCTTATCTTGCTGGAATTTATAATCATTTCTATGCTCTTATTGTTTTGCTGGTTGATGCAGGTTTGGTTTTCGTCATATTTTCCTTGATAAGGGATAGTAGCAAGTATAATTTGAACAGATTGAGCAATATTCTTAAATTTGAAATGTTAATTGGTTTATCCGCAATTTATTTTGGAAGTTTGAGATGGTGAAGACATCTGAGGGTGAAATGATGCGAATAGAGAATGAATTCTATGAGCAGGGTTATTCAATTATAGCAGGGGTTGATGAAGCGGGATGTGGACCTCTTGCTGGACCTGTGGTTGCATGTGCTGTCATCCTACCGAAAGGTTATTTTAATTCGTTGATTTACGATTCAAAAAAAGTTTCTCCAAAATTGAGGAGGGAACTTTATGGGGTGATCTCGGAGAATGCGATTGATATAGGAATTGGAGTTGCCTCAAACGATGAGATAGATAAATTTAATGTAAGAGGGGCAACGAAACTTGCGATGATTAGAGCATTGCTTGAACTTGAGGTAAAACCAGATGTCGTTCTTGTTGATGGGAATTTTTTTGATGTTAATTTCTGGATGTTAAACCATGATGGCAGAAAAGTTGTGATTAAAAACATAATAAAAGGTGACAGGAAGTCAATCTCAATTGCGTCTGCCTCAATTATTGCGAAGGTTTTGAGAGATAATTTCATGGAACATTACGATGAAATTTACCCTGGTTATAATTTCTCAAAGCATAAGGGTTATCCTACTGAGGAACATCTTTCAGCGATAAAAAGATTTGGCGTTACAGAGATTCACAGGAAAACTTATAAGCCAATTCAAAAATTTTTAAAAGCGTTAAAACAATCAAGATTGTTTGATGAGGAGAAATGATATAGGGAAACTTGGCGAAGAGATTGCTGTTAAGTTTTTATCTGGTAAAGGATATAAGATTTTGGAAAGGAATTTCAGATATGGGCATGGTGAAATTGATATAATTGCGATGGACGGTGAAGTTCTTGTATTCGTTGAAGTTAGGACAAAATTTTCAGATAAATTTGGTATGCCAGAGGATTCTGTTACGCTTAAGAAAAGAAAACAGTTGAAAAAGATTGCATCCGCTTTTCTTGAAACGCACGATGTAAATTTTTCTGAATGTAGATTTGATTTTATTGGAATAATGTTTAAAAATAGGAAGCCTCAAATAAATCATATTGAAAATGCATTTCAATAAAAAAGTGGAGGTGCAAAGTGAATCTTGCCCTTGCGATGTTTTTATCAGTTATAGGTTTATTGCTTGGTTTTCTCACCTGGGGTAAATATGTAGCTCACAAAGTGGGTGTGAATCCAGAAATTCCGACACCAGCGGTTCGGATAAATGATGGGGTTGATTATGTGCCGACCAAACCTCTTGTTCTTCTTGGGCATCATTATGCTTCAATTGCAGCAGCAGGACCAATTGTTGGTCCAACGCTTGCTTTGATTTATGGCTTTGTTCCCGTGTGGTTATGGCTTTTGCTTGGGGTGATTTTCATTGGAGCGGTTCATGATTTTTCGGCATTATTTGTAAGTGTAAGGGAAAATGGTCGTTCAATTGCTCACATAGCAAGGAAAACGCTTGGGAATACTGGTTTTGCTTTTTTTCTTTCATTCGCAATTTTGCTTATTATGCTTGTAAATGCTGCTTTCCTTCAACTTACGGCGATAGCTTTAACCTCTTATTATCCAATTTCAAAGCTTGGGCTTCCTCCTGATCAAACGCTTTTGAAAACGGAGATTATAAATGGTGAGGTCTATGGTAAGATAGGGGGTATAGCCTCAACCTCTGTTATAATTATCACGGTCTTTGCTCCGTTTATCGGTTATTTGCTATACAAAAAACACATAAAAACATATATTGCAAGCATCATCGCTTTAGTTATAGCTTTATTTTCGGTCATCATTGGTTTTAGATATCCCGTTACGCTTGATCCTAAATTATGGATGGTGGTAATTTTGATTTATTCTTTTGTTGCTTCTTGGATACCTGTTTGGATAATTTTACAGCCTCGGGATTTTATAAATGTTCATTTTCTATACATTGGTCTTTTCAGTTTAGTTTTGGGGATTATCGGGAGCGGTTTTGCTGGTGTTAAAATTCAAATGCCAGCTTTTAACATAAATTCCGAATCAATAGAAGCTCTCGGGACGGTATGGCCATTTTTATTTGTGACCATAGCGTGTGGGGCTGTTTCAGGGGCTCATGCTTTGATTGCAACTGGAACAACATCAAAACAGCTTGCTAATGAAAAGCACGCTCATCTTATTGGGTACGGTGCGATGCTTCTTGAGTCATTGCTTGGGCTTTCAGTTGCACTTGCGATACTTGGTGCGGTTGATTTTGAGCATTATAAGGAGATTGTGTGGCCAATGCAGGGAGGTCACCCAAGACAGGGGAATGCACCGCTTGCTTTCGCTGTAAGCGTTGGTAAAACACTTAACACAGGACTTGGAATACCTATCTCGTATGGAACTATATTTGGAATTTTAATGCTTGAGGGATTTTTGGTAACAACAATTGACACCCTCTTTAGATTAATGAGATATTTCTTTGAGGAGTTATGGAATGTTTTATTTGTTAAAAAACCAGCAATTTTAAATTCAAGGGTTTTCAATTCAATTTTAGGTATAGCGCTCACAGCGTTGCTTGCTTTTACTAACGGTTATCAGAAAATTTGGCCCATATTTGGTTCGGCAAACCAACTTTTAGCAGCTCTCACACTGGTTGCTGTAACTGCATGGTTTGCTCAAAGGTCTGTTAAAGCATATTTTGCTGCTATTCCCGCTGGATTTATGATTTTGACGACAATAGCTTCGCTTTCTATCCTCCTGAAAAGATATATTGAATCAAAGAACTTAACATTAACCATAACCGATATTCTTTTGCTATTTTTAGCTATCGGAGTTGTACTTTTGACATTTAAATACTTTTTCAAACTTCGCCATGAATTGGAAAGGGAGAAGGTCGCAGAACCAGTGAAGTAGTAGGATGATTGCGTTGAGAAATTTGGCGATGTGAAGTTTCCTGTGTAATTTAAAGACAAAGGGAAAAATTTTAATAATTTTTTGGGATGAAGGTAATGAGGCGGTTAAGACGATTAAGATGTTGTCACAGCAAAGAGAGAAGCGTTAAGAAAATATTGATAATTGAAATTGACACAGGTGTTTGTGTCCTTTGCGATGAGCAATGAGAGTATAAAACCATTTAGTTGAATTTAGATAAGGTTTTTGATATGTTAAATTCAAAGAATTAAGTGTTGTAAAGATGAGGCGATTAAAATTTTTTATCCTGCTTTTTGTTTTCTCTGTTAAGTTAGATGCGCAGACTATAGAGGAGAACTTCTGGGTAACTAATGGAACTGTTTGGGCTACTGCAAAAGATGGGAATATATTGTATTTTGGTGGAATTTTTACTCAAGTTTACAGACCAAGGGTGGGCGAAGCGATTGTTGATAGGTTTACAGGTGATGCATATCCTAATTTCCCCAGAGTTTATAATGGCGTAAATCCCGGAATAGTATACGCAGTTATAAGCGATGGAAACGGGGGATGGTATATAGGAGGAAATTTTACGCAAGTTGGAAATGTAGCAAGAACAAATATTGTTCATATTTTGCCTGATGGCTCAGTTGATCTATCTTTCCTTCCTAACGGAGCTAATAATATTGTAAGAGCGCTTGCTGTAGATGGGAATTATCTTTATGTTGGTGGGGATTTTACGAATATAAACGGGGTTGCAAGGAATAGAATTGCAAGAATTAATTTGGCAAATGGAAGCGTTGACTTATGGAACCCAAATGCTAATTCTAGTGTATATTCCATCTTACCTTATGGAGGGGTTGTTTATGTTGGTGGCACTTTTACATCAATTGGGGGAGTGACAAGAAATCGGCTTGCTGCACTTGATGTAACAACTGGGAATCCAACTACATGGAACCCAAATGTTGGAAACGGAGCAGTGATGACAATGGCTATATATCCGTCAACTGGTACTTTATTTATCGGTGGAACGTTTACAAATATAGCTGGGATTGTTAGGAATCGTATTGCTGGGGTTAGCATATCAACAGGTGCGGTTACATGGTATCCGGCAGGTGGAGCGAATAACACTGTTTATTCACTTGCTATCGGTATTTCATATGGCGATTTTTTATTTGTTGGGGGAGCTTTTACAACTATTGGAGGAATCGCGAGAAATCGTTTGTGCGCTTTTAATTTGTCTACGCCAGGTATTCCATTAGAACCATGGGATCCAAACGCAAATGCTATTGTATATTCAGTTTATACTATGAGCATGGAACTTTATGTCGGTGGTGCTTTTACGCAAATATCAGGGCAGGTGAGAAATAGAATTGCAAAATTTGATTTTTCAACTTCAGTTGCAGTTTTAACCTCATGGGATCCGTCAGCGTTTAACAACACTGTTTTTACATTGGGAGGTTATAATGATAGAATTTATATCGGGGGAAATTTCGGTGGCATCAATTCCAGGGCAAGAAGTAATTTAGCAAGCATTGATTTATCAACCGGAAATTTAACGAGTTGGAATCCGGGGACGAATAACACAGTTTTAGCCATGCATATTGCCGGAGGTTATCTTTTCATAGGTGGACAATTTACAAATGTGGCAGGTCAAGCGAGAACGAGATTAGCTTCGTTTAATTTGAATGACGGAAGTTTAACCTCATGGAATCCATCTGCAAGTGGTGATGTGAGATGTTTTGCTTCTTCTGGTTCAATTCTTTATGTAGGGGGTGCATTTACAAGCATAACGCAGGGGGTTAATCGGACGAGAAATCGTCTTGCTTCATTTAGCATTGCTACGGGGCAGTTAACCTCATGGAATCCATCTGCAGATGGCATAGTTTATTCATTGTTCGTATATGGAAATCACCTTTATGTGGGTGGTGCATTTACCACGATTGATGGACTTACAAGGAACCGTCTTGCGAAATTTGATATTACAACAGGTGAATTATTGAGTTGGGCACCGAGCGCAAATAATGCTGTATGGTCAATTTTAGTGCAGGGTTCAGTGGTTTATGTAGGGGGTCAATTTACAACAATTAACGGAACAGCGAGAAATTATATTGCAAGCATAGATGCGAACACGGGTGCGTTACTGTCCTGGAATCCAAATGCAAATAATACAGTATATTCTCTTGCAATTACAGGTACAACGGTCTATTGCGGAGGAGCGTTTACAACTATCGGTGGTTCCACAAGAAATCGCCTTGCTGGAATTGATAAAAATACTGGAACCGCGACCCCATGGAATCCGAATGCAAATAATATTGTATATACTTTGCTTTTGTCAATTGAATCCGGGCGTGTTTATGTAGGTGGACAATTTACTCAGATTATGAATTTTCCCAATCAATCCCTTGCGAGTTTGACAATACCTGATATTATGGAGCAACAGCTTGTGGTTGGATTTGCAGTAAGTTCAATTTCTGTTGTGACGGGTTCAACGGGAAACAGTGTTTATGTCCTCCTTAGATGGCTTGATAGGACGCCACCAGAGCAAGGTGTGTATAGCTTTACATTTGAAATTACAAGTTCAAGTATCAGTGTCAATTCGTCAAATGTTTTTTTACATCCATCAATTTCTGGAAGTTTCACAATGAATAAGGTAAATATTCCAAATGGTGTGAGGGTCACAATAGTTGGGAATACTTTTTCATCACTTCTTATTGATAATGGGGATTACGAGGGCTCATATCTTGTTGCGATTTTAAACTTTGATGCCCCATTGGTTGATGGAACTTATTACATAAATTTAGCAAATGTTTCACCGGCAGAGATTCGTCTTGTTAATCCGCCGCATACCTCTTCATTTTTTGGAATTACAGATGGATACACCACGCTTGAAGTTATTTCATTTACACAATTCCCGATCAGCGTTCCTTATTTCATACCGTCTGGCTACACACAAAGCAGAAAATACGGTGATATAAACTGGGATGGGAATATTGATATTTCAGATATTACATCTATTGCCGACATTGTAATAGAAAATTATCTTGCTGTTCCAGTAAATGATCCAGTAACGGGGTCAAGGAATTTTTATGGTGGTGGACCCAATCCAAATGATTATGATGGTTCAAATCCAGATAAAGCAGATAGGAGAAGTGCTGATGTTTATGGAAGCGGTGGAGATGGAGATCCAACGAATGGCGAGGGGGATGATATAATTACACAAATGGATCTTGCAGTGGTGGTGGATGCCGTTACCAGTGGAGCATGGCCATCTTATCCGGGAGTTATAAGCGCAATTGTTGGCAAACCAGCTTTTAAAATAGATGAAGAACATGGCAGGGAAAAATTGATGATTTTGAGAAAAGGTGAATCTCAGGCAAATGTGTTTGTCAAATTTGAAATTTTTGAGCCAGGGGACAAGTCAGCCAAGATGAGAATTAAGGTTATTAATAATGAAGAAAGATTGCGGGGAATTCAAATTGAGCTTAAAACTTCTATTTTGCAGAGAATAGATGATATCTGGAAAATGCCCGATGCGGTTGGCTTAAATTTTGTTTGGACAATAAACCAATCTAATAAGCTGGTTATTCTCATCTACGCCGATGGTGGAAAGTATTTTAAAGCTGGCGAAAGTGTGCTTTTAACAATTCTTATTCCAAGATTAACAATAGAACAATTAATTGAAGCAGAGCCAGTGATAATTTCAAGCGTTGGTAATGTAAGCAAGATCGCAATGTTTGAGGTTTCAAACGCGAATTTGAATGAGTTGCCATCTGAGTATAAGTTGTATCCGAATTATCCAAACCCATTTAATTCTGAGACAGTTGTTAAGTTTGATCTCCCTGAATATTCAAGCGTAAGGTTGATTATATGGGATGTGTTAGGTAGAAGGGTTAGAACTTTGATTGATGGGAATGTTGATCCAGGGCATAAAGTTGTCAGCTGGGATGGGAGAGACGATTTTGGGATACAGATGAGCTCAGGGGTATATTTCATCACTATGTTTGCAACTTCGCTTGATGGGGGTAGGGAGTTTAAGGGGGTTAGAAAAATTTTGCTTATCAAGTGATCTTGTTTATCTTTTTTTGTTTTATTAACTTTTGAATGAAGATAGTAATTTCACGCAGGTAAAATTTGTAATAGTTAATCATGTTGAAATACTTCACTGCGTTTTTGCTTGGCTATTTGTTTGGGTCAATCCCGACTGCTTTTATACTTGTTAAGTTATTTAAGAGGATTGACATCCGCAGGGCGGGAAGTGGAAATGTTGGGGCTTTGAATGCGTATGAGGTTACAGGTTCAGCCTTAATTGGGATTGTGGTTTTAGTTGTTGATGTTTTAAAAGGTTTTTTCGCTGTTAAAATTTGTCAGGATTTGTTTGCGAATGATTCAATTGTGGTTTTAATTTCAGGTGCTTCATCTGTTCTTGGTCATAATTTTTCTGTTTGGATAAGTTTCTATGGTGGGCGTGGGCTTGCTACTTCGGTTGGTGTTTTTATGGCTGTGAATCCTTCATTGATTTTTATTTGGTGTATTCTGTGGTTAATCGCTTATGCAAAAATTCAAAATGTTCACGCTGGAAATATATGGGCAACTATTTTTACCCCTTTGGTTATCGCTCCAGTTGTTAGATTTTTTAATTCGTTTAGCCGTATAAATACGAGCAATGAGAATTTTATCCTTTTTGTAATTTTAATTTCGCTGTTAATTTTCATCAAACATTTTAAGCCACTTGTTCAACTTTTCAGAGAGAGAAAAATTTTAAAAAATAAATTTCGGTAAAGCGATGTTTAAAGGTGCGAGGAAAGGTTTTCTCTTTTTTGGCTTTTTATCTGTTTTGTTGATAGGCGTGCTCGTTGGATATTCTATAAATTCGCTCACTGCAAGCGTGAATCATAATAATTCTCATTCAGTTGAAGGAAAAGTTTATAGTGAGTCAAATCATCTTGAAGTTTCACATTATGATGTTACGCAGAATGTTTATGATGCGAGGCATAATGCAATTACAAAAGCGGTTGCGAAGGCAAGTCCTGCTGTCGTTGGTATAAATGTGACCGCAATTGAAGAATACACCGATCCTTTCTTTAGATTTTTTGAGGACGATCCATTTTTCAGATACTTCTTTGGTGATAGGTTCAAATATCGTGTCCCTGTTAGAAGTCTTGGTTCAGGGTTTATAATCTCGCCCGATGGTTATATAGTTACAAATGAACATGTAATCGGGAATGCAAGAGAAATTGTTGTAACTCTTTCAACTGGAGAAAAATATAAAGCAAGGCTTGTGGGTAAAGACCCTGTATCTGATATCGCTGTTTTAAAAATTGATGTAAAGGAGAAATTGCCATATCTTGTATTTGGAAATTCTGATGATGTTATAATTGGTGAATGGGCAATTGCGATGGGGAATCCATTTGGTTTATTTGAACTTGGGAATAAGCCGACCGTTACGGTTGGAGTGATAAGTGCGGTTAAAATGAACCTTCACTCGGTTGGGGGAAGGATTTATAAAGATATGATTCAAACCGATGCAGCAATTAACAGTGGGAACAGCGGTGGACCGCTTTTGAATGCATTGGGTGAGGTGATAGGGATTAACACTGTTATTTATACCCCAAATCAGGGAAATGTTGGGGTTGGATTTGCAATCCCGATAAACAGAGCTAAAGTTATAATTGATGAACTTATCAAGAAGGGGAAGATTGAGCGTGATTTCAGAATTGGGATGAGAGTTCAAACCCTTGATGAGAACTTAGCGAAGTATTTTAATCTTTCAAAAACAGAAGGAGTTATAGTTACTGATGTAGCTTCAGGAAGCCCGGCGCAAAAAGCTGGACTTAAAGAGGGTGATTTAATTATTGAAGTTAATGGTGAACCGATAAAGGATGAACAAAGCTTGATTGAGATAATTCAGATGGCGAAGGTTGGTGATGTTTTAAGTTTCAAAGTGATAAGAGATGGGAAAGAGGTTATAATTAAAATGAAACTTGAAAAGGCATAATGATCCCGAGATATACAAGACCTGAAATGGAAAAGATATGGTCGGATGAAAACAAGTTTAACATCTGGCTTCAAATTGAGATACTTGCTGTTGAAGCGCATTCAAAACTTGGGCTTGTTCCAGAGTCGGCGGTTGAAGAGATAAAGAATAAAGCAAGATTTGATGTTAAAAGAATTCTTGAAATTGAAGCAAGGGTAAAGCATGATGTTGTTGCTTTTTTGACAAGTGTTTCTGAAAGTGTTGGCGATGTCTCAAAGTATATACATTATGGGATGACCTCTTCAGATGTTCTTGATACTTGTCTTGCAGTTCAAATGAAACAAGCCGGGGAAATTATACTTGATGACCTTGAGAAATTATCTCAGGTTTTAAGAGAAAAGGCAATCAAGCACAAATATACTATAATGATTGGGCGAACACATGGTGTTCACGCTGAGCCGATAACTCTTGGTTTTAAATTTGCGCTTTGGTTTGAGGAGACAAAGAGAAACATTGATAGAATGAAAAGGGCAGTTGAAAATATATCTTATGGTAAAATTGCTGGCGCAGTTGGAACTTATGATAATGTTAACCCTTTTGTTGAAAAATATGTCTGTGAAAAACTTGGTTTGAAGGTTGAGCCAGTTTCAACGCAGATAATCCAAAGGGACAGGCATGCTGAATATCTAACGACGCTTGCCATCATTGCTTCATCGCTTGAGAAATTTGCAACTGAGATAAGACATCTTCAAAGAACCGAGGTCCTTGAAGCGGAAGAGTATTTTTCCGAGGGACAGAAAGGTTCATCCGCCATGCCACATAAGCGAAATCCGGTAAGATGTGAGAGAATATCCGGGCTTGCGAGGGTTGTGAGAGCAAATGCTCTTGCTTCGCTTGAAAATATAACACTTTGGCATGAAAGAGATATATCTCATTCTTCGGTTGAAAGAATAATTATTCCTGATAGCACAACAATTGTTGATTTCATGTTAAATGAGATGATTGACATAATTGACAAACTTCTTATTTACCCTGATAGAATGTTGAAAAATTTGAGTTTGACAAATGGTTTGATTTTTTCTCAAAAGGTTTTGCTTGCTTTGATTGAAAAGGGGTTAACACGGGAAAAAGCGTATGAACTTGTTCAAAGGAACGCAATGAAATGCTGGAAGACAGGGGAAAGGTTTGCTGAACTTTTAAAGAGAGATCCCGATGTTTCAATGTATATGAGCGATATGGAAATTGAAAAAATCTTTGATTATGGAAGCGTCCTTGAGAAAATTGACTTTATCTTTGAGAGAATCGGAATTGAAAAGCAAAGTTAAATTTCCCTGTGTATTTTTTGCGGATTGACAGTGGTGAACTTAAACCAGAAGTTGTTGAAAAGTTAAGGAAAATCTTTAAATGTAAGAAAAAGTTTTTAAGTCGTAATGAATTCCAGAAGAAATTAGAAGAATCTTTACATGCTGAAACTATCTTTATGTGAGAAATCTTTGCCGATGAATGGAAGGATAAGTTTAGTAAGATTGGAGATCACAGAGACTCGGTTGATGGGAGATGGAAATTATCTCAATTCGCTTGATTTAACATAGAGGTGAAATTTACAAGTAAAACAAAAAGGAGAAACTGACATGTCGGAAGTCTTCAAAAATTACATCAATGGTAAATGGGTTGATGCAAAATCTGGAAAGACATTTGAGAACAGAAATCCTGCTAATTGGGATGACTTAATTGGTGTGTTCCCGAAATCAGGACCTGAGGATGTTGAGGAGGCTGTGAAAGCAGCAAGAAAGGCATATCAATCTTGGCGGCTTGTTCCGCCACCCAAAAGAGCTGATATAATTAAAAAAGCTGCTGATCTTCTTGTTCAAAGGAAAGAGGAAATTGCGCGTGAGATGACCCGAGAGATGGGCAAAATTTTGCTTGAAACGCGCGGTGATGTTCAAGAGGGAATTGATACGGGATACTACGCAGCTGGTGAAGGTAGAAGATTGTTCAGTTATACAACCACATCTGAATTGCCAAATAAATTTGCTATGGCTATTCGTCTTCCAGTTGGGGTTGCTGGAGTTATAACACCGTGGAACTTTCCTATGGCAATTCCAACTTGGAAAATTTTCCCTGCACTCGTTGCTGGAAACACTGTTGTATTTAAACCTGCCTCTGATACCCCAAAAACAGCAACGACGCTTGTTCAAATTCTTGAAGAGGCTGGTATTCCCGAAGGTGTTGTCAATCTTGTCCATGGCGGTGGAACTGATGTCGGAATGGCAATTGTAAAACATCCAGATGTTGATTTGATAAGTTTCACAGGTTCAACAGCGGTTGGAAAGATCATCTCAAAAGAAGCTTCTGATACGTTAAAGCGCGTTTCACTTGAGATGGGCGGAAAAAATGCTCAAATAGTTCTTGAAGATGCAAATCTTGAACTTGCGCTTGATGGCGTTCTTTGGGGTGCTTTTGGAACTGCGGGGCAAAGATGCACTGCAACAAGCAGGTTAATTTTACACGAGGCGATTTATGACCAGTTCATTGAAATGCTTGTTGAAAGAGTTAAAAAGCTAAAAGTTGGAAACGGGCTTGATGAATCAACAGAAATGGGTCCAGTTATAAATGAAGCCCAACTTAACAAAATTCACCAATATGTTGAGATTGGAAAACAGGAAGGCGCTAAGCTATTAATAGGTGGACATAGATTAACGGGTGGGGAATATGATAAAGGTTGGTTTTATGCACCGACAATTTTCGTTGATGTTCATCCGAAGATGAGAATCGCACAAGAAGAAATTTTTGGACCGGTGCTTTCTGTGATAAAAGTCAAATCGTTTGAAGAAGCAATTGAGGTTATAAATGATAGCACCTATGGATTGTCCTCCTCAATTTATACGAGAGATGTGAATAAGGCGTTTAAGGCTATAAGAGATATTCAAGCTGGGATCACATATATCAATGCTCCAACAATTGGGGCTGAAACTCATCTTCCTTTCGGTGGTGTGAAGCAAACCGGCAATGGGCACCGTGAGGGTGGGTGGACGGTGTTTGACTTCTTTACCGAGATAAAGACAGTGTATGTTGACTACAGCGATAAATTGCAAAGAGCACAAATTGATACTTATAAAGAGTGAAGAAATCGGGGGGTTGAACTGCCCCCGTTTTTCTTGTTTATCTTGATAAATTACTTTTAATGTTTTATATTTGAACAAGAGGCGTGTAATCATGTCTTTTTTTCTTGAACTTTTCTGAGTTGGGCGGGAAAGGAGTTATTTAGTTTTTGCTTTATTAAATAATTTTTCAACTATGACTGGAAAAGCGCTTGCAACTTTATTGGCATTTTTTCTTATCCTGATTACCGCAGGTTTGATTTATTTTAATGAACATGTGCTTATAAATAACTTTGAGAACTATGCCCGTAGCAAAGTTGATGTCCTTCTCTCAAATTTAAAACATGAAATAGAAGCACACCTTGTTAAGGGTGAGGTTGATAATCTTTTTAAATTTATCAGTAGTTACAAAAATTTTTCAGATGTGAAGTTAATAGCGATATTTGATAGCGCTGGCAATCTTATGTTTTATGTGGGGGATAGAAATGAAATTTCCCTGAATCTTTTACGCCAGCCAAATGTTTTAAGGTATAATCCTGATAAAAAACTTTATGAGATTTTTTCACCTGTTAAAGGTGAGAATGGGAATGTTGCAAATATCCTGCTTAAGGTAGAGGTCGTGCCATATAGAGAGCGTATAACAAAAACAAATCTGCTTATATTCAGTGTCATTGCTTTTATCATAATTTTGAGCTTCATTGGTATTGTGTCAAGTTTCAACCGTAGAATTATAAAGCCAGTTTCAAGGGTTTCAGGGCTTATGCAGGATATAGCGCGCGGGGTTTACAATGTTCAGCTTGAGGTTCCTCAATCATCTGAAATTCATGAGTTTGCCGAAAATTTCAATCAAATGGTTAAACTGCTTGATGAGAAAGAAAGACGCCTTGAAAAGCAAAAATCGCAATTTAAAATAATTTCTGAAATTTCACGGCTTGGGCTTGATATAAAATCCACTGATGAATTTTTCAAAAAGGTTGTGGAGCTTATAAGAGATGAATTCAACTTCTTGAATGTTCTTTATTATGTTGTTGATTCATCAAAAAAATTAAGATTGGAAGCAATTTCAGGTTATCTTGAAAATTATATGGATGAAAATTACATCCTTGAAGTTGGTTATGGAATTCCCGGTTCCGCAGCTTTGCTTGGCGATATGGTTGTTATAAACGATGTCTCAAAAAGTCCGCAGTTCATCCCACTTTATGAAGCCCCAATTCAATCTGAAATGGCTATACCTGTTAGAAAAAAAGGTAAAGTTGTTGGTGTTCTTGATATAAGTTCTGAAAAGGTAAACGCATTCACAGCTGAAGATGTTAGAGTTTTCAGAACTATATCCGAAACCATAACTGTAATACTTGAAAAGTTTGACTCAACGATGGAAAATATAAAATTGCTCTTCAAGCTTGAATCGGTTTATAAATTAACGCGTGATCTTGTCCTTGCAAAGGACATTGATAAAATTTTTGAAAACGCTGTCAAGATAATTTACTCTGTCCTTGGGAAAAAAGAAGTGGTAGTTGAAATTTATGAGAGAGTTGGGGATTTGCTCGTGATGAGAAGCATTTATGGCTCATTAAAAGAACCACTGCCATATGAATATGTTCAATCAATTAATGAGGGGATAATTGGTAGAGCGGTAAAAGAAAAAAACTCAGTTTATATTCCTGATCTCATCTTAGAACCTAAAGCGAAGAAATTTTATAAAACCACATCTTCGGAAGTTGTAGTTCCGTTAATTGTAAACAATGAAGTTGTAGGCATTATAAACTGTGAATCCGAGGGGATAAATGCCTTTGATAATGTTGATATCCTTGTCCTCCAGACAATTGCAGATATGCTTTCAATAGCAATTCAAAATGCAAATATGTATCAGAAGATCTATGAATCGGAAAGCAAGTACAAAACTATATTTGAGAATTCAAGCGAGGCAATTTTTAGAATTGATCAGGCGGGTAAATTTATTGAGGTTAACCCTGCTTTTGTTAAAATTTTCGGTTTCGCGCTGGAAGATAAGATCAATCTTTATGATTTATTTGTCTCTGATGAGACTGCTTCAAAATTCAAAATGGAAATTTCAACCCACGGGTATATTTCTGGATTTGATGCGCAGTTGAAGAATAAGTTTGGTGATGTTTTGAGTGTTAAAATTTCTCTGAGAAGCTCGGGTGAGAATTATTACGATGGGGTTATAGTTGATTTGACTGAATATTTAAAGATGAAGGATAAGATTTATGAGGCAGATAAACTTCGTGGGCTTGCGCAAATAGCTGGGGGGATGGCGCATGAGTTTAACAACATATTTGCTGGAATCCTTGGCTCAGCTCAACTTATAAAGATGAAATTCCCCAAAGAGGATAAAACATATCATTGGGCTGATATAATTGAAAGAGCAACGGTTAGAGGTGCTGAACTTGTTAAAAAATTAATAGGATATGCAAGAGGTGGGAAATTTAGAGTTTCAAATTTGAATTTGAACGAACTTATAATTGAAACACTTCAAGGTTTCAGTCCAATTGAAAAAATTGCCATCAAAACCGAGTTTGAGCCTGCGATACCAGAGATTTCGGGTGACCGTGAACAGATAATTCAAGTTTTATATAACATAATTCAAAATGGAATTGAAGCTATGGAAAACGGTGGGAGTTTGATTATAAAAACAGATTATGGATGGTTTGATGAAAAAAGTGTAAGTGACCCCGAATTTGTCGCTGGGGAATATGTTCATGTTTCAATAGAAGATACAGGAACTGGGATGACTGAAGAGATTAAAAGCAAAATTTTTGAACCATTTTTTACAACCAAAAGGGCAATGGGGAAAAGTGGGCTTGGGTTGTCAATGGCTTACGGTGTTATTAAAAGCCATGGTGGATATATAACTGTATCAAGCACCCCGGGAAAGGGTTCAAAGTTTGATATATTTCTACCGGCTTTGAATAGTAAAACTATTGATAAGGAAATCCCAAAAACAGAAATGGCAAAATCAAGGTTAAAGATCCTGATAGTTGACGATGAAAAATTTATTAGAATGAGCCTTGCTGAGTTTCTCAACGAACTTGGGCATGAGGTACTTCAAGCAGGAGACGGGATTGAAGCGATGAAGATTTACAGGGAAAAGAAAGATGAAATTGACCTTGTCATACTTGATGTTACAATGCCATTTATGGACGGATTTGAAGTTTTCAAAGAGATTAAGGAGTTGAATAAAGACGTGAAAGTTATACTTACATCGGGATTTTCTTCGGAGAGGAAAATTATGGATTTAATCTCCGTTGAGAAAAATTTAAGGTATGTTCAAAAACCATACCGTGTTGAAGAAATTGAAAAAGCTATAAATAGTTTGTTTAGAGAAGGTCAAGTATAACGCCGTATCTTACTCCTCTATCGCTTGCGATAATTCTGCTAAATTTAAACTTTTTCATAAATTCTCGCAGAATTAAAACTCCAGCGAAAATGACATCTTCCCTCCCTTTTGAAATTTGTGGGATTTTTTTGATTTCATCAATGCTAAATTTTTTAAATGTTTTATAGGCTTTTTCAATAGTTTCAAAAGCCATTTCGTGCATGTTAACTTTTTCTCCATTGTATGTTTCAAGTTTTAAATCATAGGCTGCAAGCGTTGTGATCGTTGCAGCGACGCCAATGAGAGTTGAGTTTTCAAAGTCAAAATTGCTTTCAATTTTTTTAAATTCTGTGTTTATGAAATTTTTTGCGTTGTTTATTTCCTTCTCAAGGGGTGGTGAATGTTCAAGAAATTTTTCGGTTATACGCACAGCCCCGATGTTAAGAGATTTAAATTGTTTTATCTCAAATCCATAACCGTTTATTATTTCCGTGCTACCTCCTCCGATATCAATGACGGTTATTTTTGAGTTTAAAATTTTTTCATCAAGTCCGCTTACCGCTCCAAGATATGTCAATCTTGCTTCTTCTTCACCAGATATGACTTTAATTTTAATTCCTGTCTTTTTAACTATGAATTCAATGAGTTCATCTTTATTTTTTGCATCTCTTAAGGCACTTGTTCCGATGGCAATTATTTTATCAACATTAAATTTTTCAGCGATCGTTTTAAATTCAGATATTGCATTCAAAACTTTTCCGAAGGCTTCTTTTTGTATTAAGCCACTTGCATCAACATTTTTACCTAATCGTGCTATGAACTGGGCATTGTATAGGGGGATTATTTTATTATTTTTGATTTCGGCGATTAAAAGAAGAATTGTATTTGTTCCGATATCAATTGATGCAATTTTTGTGGGTTTATTTTCTCGCAACAGTTGCATACCATTCATTTTCTTTCAGGACATCAATTATTTCAAAATTGTGCATTTGAAGATATTCCTCAATTATTCCATGTTCAAAGTCAAGGTAACCTGATATGATTAGAAGTCCGTTGTCTTTAAGTTTATTGTAAAACTTTTCCATCATGTTGATGATTGCATTTTTATTTATGTTTGCAAGGATGAAATCAAAGTCAGTTTCATTCACATCATCAATTGAGCCAAGCATCACTTTAAATTTTTCTTTAACATTGTTAATTTCTGCGTTTTCAATGGCATTTTTATAAGCCCAGTGGTCGTTATCAACCCCAATGGCTATTTTAGCACCAAGTTTAATTGCAGCTATTGCAAGTATTCCGGAACCAGTGCCAACATCAAGAACTTTGCAGTTTGGCTTAATATATTTTTCAATTGCTTTTAACATAAGTCGTGTGGTTTCGTGATGTCCTGTTCCGAAAGCCATTTTAGGGTCAATTTGAATGATTATTTTCGCGGGGTTATGATATTCTTTCCAGGTTGGTTTTATCACGAATTTTTCGCCGACCTCAATTGGTTCAATGCTTTGTTCCCATATCTTGTTCCAGTCTTCGTCGGGGATTTCTTTAATTGATATTTCTAAAGTGGGGTTTCCTTTTTGCAAATTTTGAATCAGGTTCAGAATTTCATTTACTTTTTCTTCTTCTTTGAAATAACATTTGAGCATATTTTCATCTTCCCAACATCCAGCAGTTCCAAGTTCGCCAGCAAGGTAAATTATTTCGTCTTTTACATTTTCAGGGGCATTTGATATAGATATTTCAATCCAAAAACGCTGCTTCATTTTTTCAAGAGAAAAATTTCGTTTAAGAGTTTCATCTGGCGATTAAAGTAGTTATTTTCTTGCAACAAAGCAAGTTTTTTCGTAAAATTGAAGATGGAAGGCAAATAAAATAAATTCCTCCGATGAGAAATTTAATTTTATTTTTGTTTTTAGGGTTGGCTCAAGTGTTTGCTGATAATTTTGTTTATGTGATAAAGGTTGAGGGGACGATAAACCCTGCAACTGCTGATTATATTTCCAATTCAATAAGGAAAGCAACTGAGGAAGGGGCTGAGTGTCTTATTATAGAGCTTGATACTCCTGGGGGACTTCTTGAATCAACAAGAACGATTGTAAAGGCGATTCTCGGGGCTGAAATACCTGTTGTTGTTTTCGTATATCCATCGGGTGCTCGTGCTGGTTCTGCGGGTGTTTTTATAACTCTTTCAGCTCACATTGCTGTAATGGCTCCTGGGACAAACATTGGGGCTGCTCATCCGGTTGGGCTTGGTGGCATGGGAGATACTTCAAAGGTGATGGAACAAAAAGTTACAAATGATGCAGCAGCTTTTGTGAGGACAATTGCTGAAAAAAGGAATAGGAATGTGAAATGGGCTGAGAGGGCTGTGCGTGAAAGTATTTCCTCAACTGAGACGGAGGCGCTAAAGGATAGCGTAATTGATTTGATTGCGAAGGATTTGAAGGATTTACTTGAAAAAATTGACGGACGCACTGTGAAGGTTGATTCAAGGGATAAGGTATTAAAAACAAAAGATGCGAAGGTAAAATTTGTTGAGATGAACTGGCGTGAGCGCCTCCTTGCGTTGATAAGTGATCCGAACATTGCTTATATTTTGCTTTTGCTTGGGATATATGGGATTTTATTTGAACTTTATAATCCGGGTTCAATTTTCCCGGGTGTAATTGGGGCGATTTGCCTTATCCTTGCGTTTTATTCATTGCAGGCGTTGCCTATAAATTACGCAGGGCTTGCGTTGATAATACTTGGTATAATTTTGTTGTTACTTGAGATTAAAATCGTAAGCCATGGGCTTTTGACCATCGGTGGGGCAATTTCTCTTTTGCTTGGTTCTATAATGTTAATAAATTCACCATTTGAACTTATGCAAATATCATTAACCGTGATAATAACGGCTGTTGCTTTGACGGTTTTATTTTTTCTCTTCGCAATAGGAATGGCTTTGAAAGCCCAGACGAGAAAACCATCCACGGGGAAGGAAGCGTTAGTGGGCGAGGTTGGAATTGCGCTTACCCAGTTCAAACCAACTAAAGATGGATGGGCAACCGGTCAAGTCAGAGTTCACGGCGAAATATGGAGAGCGATAAGTCAGGATAAAATTAACCCGAATGAGGAAATAGTTGTCAAGGGCGTTGAGGGATTAACATTGAAAGTGGAAAAGGTAGATAAAAAGTGAGAAATTAAAAAATCAAAAAATCCGGAGGCAGGCCATGACAATATCACTTTTAACAGTAGTTATAGTTTTCTTAATAATCATACTTTCAAGTGCTATAAGAGTTCTCCGTGAATATGAGAGAGGTGTTGTTTTCAGACTTGGTAGATTGATAGGGGCGAAGGGTCCAGGACTTATATTTTTGATTCCGATAGTTGATAGGATGGTAAAGGTGAGTTTGAGAACTGTTGTCCTTGATGTCCCACCTCAAGATGTTATAACAAGGGATAATGTTTCAATAAAAGTTAATGCTGTAGTTTATTTCAGGGTTGTTGATCCAGAGAAAGCGATAGTTGAAGTTGAAGACTACCTTTATGCGACATCTCAGCTTTCTCAGACGACTTTGAGAAGTGTCCTTGGTCAGAGTGAACTTGATGAAATTCTTTCAGAGAGAGAAAAAATAAATCAAAACCTTCAGCAAATAATTGATGCTCATACTGATCCTTGGGGCATCAAGGTTTCAATGGTTGAGATAAAACATGTTGATCTTCCTGAGGAAATGAAGAGAGCAATGGCAAGGCAAGCAGAAGCAGAGAGGGAAAGGAGAGCAAAGGTAATTCACGCTGAGGGTGAATATCAAGCAGCTCAACGCCTTGCCGAAGCAGCTCAAATCATAGGACAATATCCAACGGCAATCCAACTCAGATTTTTACAAACATTAACCGAAGTAGCTTCTGAAAAGAACTCAACAACAATTTTTCCGATCCCGATTGAGCTTATAAGACCATTTATTGAAACTGGTGATAAAAAGAAATAGGGAGGATTTATTTGAAGCTTCTTGTTGTGGGCTCTGTAGCACTTGACACAATTGAAACGCCGTTTGACAAAGTAGTAGATGCGCCTGGAGGTTCAGCTCTTTACATTTCAATTTCGGCAAGTTATTTTACTAAATCAATCGGGCTTGTTGGAATTATCGGTGATGATTTCCCAAGTGATGTAATTGATGATTTGAAGGGAAGGGGTGTGAATCTGAAAGGATTGAAAATTATAAATGGTGGTAAAACATTTAGATGGGCTGGGAAATATCATTATGATATGAACACAAGGGAAACCATCTATACTCATTTGAACGTATTTGCTGATTTTAAGCCTGTCATACCCGATGAGTTTAAGTCAAGTGAGTATGTATGTCTTGGTAATATTGATCCGACCCTTCAGATGAGTGTTCTTGATCAGGTTGATAACCCAAAGCTTGTAATTGCTGATACAATGAATTTTTGGATTGAGAGAAAATACGATGAGTTGCTTGAGACATTGAAGCGAGTAAATGTTTTAATTGTTAATGATGCTGAAGCCAGACAAATTGCAAGGGAGCCGAATCTAATAAAGGCTGGCAAAAAAATTTTGAAACTTGGTCCCGATGTTGTGATAATTAAAAAGGGTGAGCATGGGGCAGTTTTGATGATTGATAGCGTGATTTTTTCTGCTCCTGCTTATCCGATAGAGTCAATCCAAGATCCAACAGGCGCTGGGGATACATTTGCGGGTGGTTTTGCTGGCTGGATTGCAAAAACAGATGATATTTCGGAGAAAAATTTGAGAAAAGCAGTAATTTATGGAAGCGCAATCGCTTCTTTTTGTGTTGAGGGCTTCGGGATAAATAGAATTAGGAATTTGTCATGGAAGGAGATTCAGGAGAGATTTGAGGCTTTTCGGGAAATAACAAAGTTTGAAGTGGATTAGATGAAAAGGAGAAAGAATTTCCTCCAATTAAAATGTTAATTAGCCATCTCTTTTTCAGCCGATGTTCTCTTGGTTTCATATCCAGTTAAGATGTTTGAGGTAAATTTTTCCTTCATTTTTATTAAATTTAACTGCACTTTGTATAACAAAATTGAAAGTGATGGTGAAAAAATCTTTTTTAGTTCTCTGTGTCTTATGTTTTTTGAACCTTAATTTAAGGGCACTCCAATCCGAGGTTAAAAAATTCCTTTTCAATGGTAATCCAACCCTTATAGGGCTTGATGCTGGAATGTTTCAAGATACCGAGACAAGATTTAAGGTTGACCTGTCTGGGAAATGGCTTGCAAAGATTGATGGAGAGAAAAAGTGGTTTGAGGTGTTAATTCCATCAGCTTATGATTTCACTGGTAAGGTGACATTTAGAAAAAGCTTCAACCTTCCGGATACGCTTGTTCGGAATAAAACTCTATTTCTTGTCGCTTACGGGATAAATTATGAGTGTAAAGTTTTTGTCAATGGTCAGTTTCTTACGAGGCACATCGGTGGTTATACATCTTTTGTTGTTAGAATTCCAGATAGAATATTGAACACAGGCGAAAACATTTTGGAAATTCAGGTAAGTAATGAGCTTAATTCAAAAACGACCATTCCCCTACGGCATCAGGTCTGGGCGTGGAGAAATTACGGTGGAATTTATAGGGATATTTACATCCTTGTAGCTCCAAAGGTTTGGATTGACGATGCACGGGTTGTGTATTCGTTTAGTTCTAATTTTTCAATTTTAAACGGCGAAGTTGAGGCTTATCTTTCCTCGGGTGAAATTTCAAAACTTTTCAACGATAAAAATTTTGATGTAAAACTTCAAATTTTTGAAAAAACTGGCGAAGTATTTATAACAGAGACAAAGCCTTTGACATTTTTTGTGGATGATTTAAGAAGTTTAAAGATCAAAATTCCATTTACTATCTATAATCCAAATCTCTGGTCACCAGAGACACCTTCGCTTTACATTTTAAAACTTTTGGTTACAAACCTTGGCAGGGTTGTGGATGAGTTTATCATCGTCACAGGTTTCAGGGATATAAAAATTGGGAATGGAGATATTTATCTGAATGGGAGAAGGGTTGTTTTGAAGGGGATCTCAAGGCATGAAGATCACCCGAGATTTGGGAACGCTTTAAGTTATGAGGAGATGGAAAGGGATATAATTTTAATAAAGAGCATGGGAGCAAATGCTGTTAGGCTTGGACATTATCCAGCGCATCCATATATTTTGAATTTGTGCGATAGATATGGGCTCTTTGTTCTTGAAGAGATCCCAGTGTGGAATGTTCCTGTGGATATTTTAACAACGGAAAGATATATTTCACTTGCAAAGGATTATGTTTCAGAGATGATCACCAGGGATAAGAATCATCCAAGCGTTCTGGCGTGGGGCATTGGGAACGAGTTTGATTCTGCAGATGAAGAAGCAAGGAAGTATGTCAAGGAATTGGTTAAATTTGTTAAGTCAATTGACAATAGACCCGTTTATTACGCCTCAAGGATGATAAAAAATGATGTTTGTGTGGATCTTGTTGATCTTGCATGTGTCAATGTTTACATTGATGATTTTGAAAAATTTACGGAGAGCATAGAATACTGGAGAAGTAAATATCGTGATAAACCAGTTATAATAACCGAGTATGGGAAAGCGGTTCAAATTGGAAACAGAAATGGTTATTCAGATCCTTTTTCGTATGAAAGTCAGGCAAAGTATATACTTGAGCGATACAGGTTGATTCAGGAGATGAATTATGATGGCTCTTTTGTTTGGGTTTTTGCCGATTGGAGGGGTGAAAGACCTGTTATGACGCTTCCAAATCAAGATTTATATCTTTACACAATGGGGGTTGTTTCGTATGATAGGGAAAAAAGACCAGCTTATGAGGTTCTGAAGGCGCTTTATACGGATGGGAAAGTCCCAACGCTTGCAATTGGTGATTATTCTGAAAGCATCCCTGCCATCTATACAGTTGCTGGTATAGTTCTTTTACTTTTCCTTTCCTATATCTACTACTCATATCGCTGGTTCAGGGAGAATTTTAACAGGGCAACTTTCAGACCTTATAATTTCTTTGCTGATGTAAGAGATCAATATATGATATCATTCGGGCAAACAAGTTTGCTTGCGTTAATAATTTCAACAACGCTTGGTGTTTTTATCGGTGGTGTTTTAAACAGGTTAAAGCAAAATGAGTTTCTTGATTATATCCTAACGCATTTGATCTTCATTGACTGGTTGAAGGTGAAGTTAATTTCAATGATATGGAATCCGGTTGCTTCTGTGTTATATTGTTCTCTTTTTTCATTTGTTTTGATTTTGCTTTTGACATTTGTCGTTCAAATTTTTTCAGCCTTCGTTCGTGTTAAGGTCTTTTTAAATGATTCTTATTCTATTGTCGTATGGTCTTTTCTGCCTGTTATATTTTTGATTCCGATTGACATAGTTTTATATAGGGTGATAGGGAATTTTGAGGCTGGGATTATGATAGTTTTGCTTGGTTTGATTATCATTTTGATTTCATTCGTGAGGTTGATAAAGGGAATATCAATAATTTATGAGGTGAGTCAATTGCGTGTTTCTCTTTTCTCGCTGGGTTTAATTCTGATCTTGTTAAGTGCTTTTTTGATTTTTTACGATTTCAAATTTTCATCGCTTGCATATTTGAAGTTTTTGTTAAATATTTTAAATAGTGTAAAATAAAAGTTACAGGGGTAGATGTATCTTTCACGACTTGAGATATTTGGTTTTAAGTCATTTGCTCATAGGGTTGAGTTAAAATTTAACGGCGGAATAACAGCAATAGTTGGTCCAAATGGTTGTGGCAAAACTAACATAGTTGATGCAATAAGATGGGTTCTCGGGGAGCAAAGAGCCAGCGTTTTAAGAAGCGATAAGATGGAAGATGTAATCTTCAATGGGACAAAAGAAAGAAAACCGCTTGGAATGGCTGAGGTTTCAATTACAATTGAGAATACGAAGGGGATTCTACCGATGGAATATTCAGAGGTCACCATAACGAGAAGAGTTTTTAGATCAGGGGAAAGTGAGTATTTTTTGAATAAGGTTCCGTGCAGGTTGAAAGATATAATTGACTTATTCGCTGATACTGGTATGGGGGCTAACGCTTACTCTGTGATTGAGCTGAAAATGATTGAATCGCTTTTGAGTGAAAAGGCAGAGGAGCGAAGAAAACTTTTTGAGGAGGCAGCTGGCGTAACAAAATATAAACAAAGGAAAAAAATAACTTTCAGAAAACTTGAGGATGTTAAAAATGATCTTTCAAGAGTAAATGATATAATTCGGGAGGTTCAAAAAAATGTCGCATCGCTTGAGAGACAAGCAAAAAAAGCCGAAAAATATAATCAAATCCTTGAGGAATTAAGAAGAAATGAAATTGAACTGTTTGAGAGAGAATATTCAGAACTTCACAGAACTTTGATATATCTTGAGGAGACATTGAACGCCGAAAGGAATAAAAAAATAAGCGCTGGGGACGAGCTCTCCCGTGGAGAACAGCTTCTTGAGGTGTTGAGAGGCGAGCTTAGAACAATTGAGGAGCAAATTGAAGAGATACATTCAAAAATTGAATCCGAAAGCAAGGAATTAAGCTTGACGGAGCAGGAAATTGTGCTTTTGAAGGAAAGAAAAAAGGTTTTTATAGAGAGAATTGAAAAAATATCAAATGAAAAACTTGAACTTCAACATCGGATTTATGGATTAAATCAAACAATTGAACAGAAAAAATTAACTTTTGAAGCTATCTCAACCGAGAGGAAAGCTTTGCAGAGTGAATATATTGAGAAGAAGAAAGAACTTGATGGGATATCCCGAGAGCTTGACGAGAAAAGGGTCACCGTGAGGAATTTGAATGAAACATTGATTGAAAAGATGGATGAAATTTCACGGAAAAGAAGCGAGATTGAAAAAATCAAGGGAAAGATGGAGAATTTCAAGGGTAAGATGGATTTGTTAAGCGATGAGAGGAAATCGCATGAAAAAGATATAAATGAGGCTGATTTTGAATTAAGTGTTCTTTTTGAGAGGAAAGCCACGCTTTTGAATGAGCTTGTGAGCGCAGAGAGAATACTAAATGAAAAGGAAGCATTGAGGGAAAATCTAAGATCAGAAATTGAGGAGTTGCGAAGGAAATCTTTTGCAATTCAGAACGAGATTGGGAAAAAAGTTTCAAAAATTGATTTTCTGAAAGAGTTAATTGAAAAACATGTTGACTTATCCGAGGGGGCACAATTTCTTGTGCAGAGTTATAATCCAAATTTTAAAAGTGTTTCAGATATAATTGATGTTGAGCCTGATCTTTCGCTTGCGATTGAGTCCGCACTTGGGGAATCAGCAGGCTATCTGATCGTTGATACAGTTGAAGAAGCTGAGAAAGCAATTGATGTTTTAAAATCACAAAATAAGAGTAAGGTTACATTTATCTGCCTTGATAAAATTCCTGAGAATTATGCGTCAAATCTTCCCATCAATGGCGATGGGGTGATCGGTTGGGCGAATGAGCTTGTCCTGTGTGAGAAGAAGTTTAAGAAAATTGTTGATCTTTTGCTTGATGACTTTCTCGTTGTGAGAGATAAAAATTCGGCAATTGAAGCGTTGAAAAATTATGGGAATGTTAAATGTGTGACACTTGAAGGTGAAATTTATACAGATGAAGGCTTAATCAAAGGTGGGAGCACTAACGGGTCGTCCCAGAGCATCATTGGAAAGAGAAGACAGATTGAAATCCTTGAAAATGAAGTTTCAAGGCTCAAAGAGGAATTAAACCATGTTCAGAGTGAAATTGATAAGAAAATTCGTGAATTTGAGGAGATAAATTTAAAAGGGCTTGCTGATGTTGTGAGAAATGTCCAATTATCAATTTCCGAGGTTGAGAAGATGATAAATCAAGCTGAATATAGAAAAGCCAGAGCGGTTGAAAGAATTGGAGAGATTGACAAGGAAAGGGAAGAGATCAGCAACGAGATAAAAATGCTTACTGAAGTTCTTGCAAGTCTTGAGGGTGAGGTTTTGATGCTTGAAAAGGAGAAAGAGAAAATTGAGTATGAACTTTCAGTTGCGACATCTGAATTTGAAACACTTGAGAGAGAATGGAGCGAGAAAGCAGAGCATGTCTCTGAACTTAATATCAAACTTGTCTCGCTTGAAAATGATGAGAAAAACATTGATTTGGAGATAAAACGACTTGAGGATGAAGTTGTGAGGGTTTCAACGAAGATAAGTGAGTATGATGTTGAGATTGAAGAGAGCAAAATTCAAATTGAAGATATGGAGTTTGAAATTGTTGAGTTAAGCGAGAAGCGAAATATGCTTGAAGGTGAAGTTTCAATGCTTCATGAAAGGTTAAAGGAAATTCAAAGGCAACATAATGAAAAATTAGTTGAAATTCAAACGCTGGAGAGAAAAATAAAGGAAGAGAGAGCAAGGTATGAGGAATATGTCAGTGCGATGCATGATCTTGAGATAAAGATAAATGAAATAAGATTGAAGATGCAAAATTTGAAGGAGAGAGCATGGGAGGAATACCAGGTTGAGCTTGAATACAAGGAATTTGCAGATCATAACATTGGGGTTTTGAAAGAGGAAGTTGAGAATTTGAAAACGAAATTGAAACTCCTTGGTCCTGTGAATTTACTTGCATTTAACGATTATCAGGAAGAGAAGAAGCGACTTGAATTTTTGATATCACAGAGGGACGATTTACTTGAATCGGAGAAAACGCTTAAGGAAACCATTGACGAGATCAACGCAACAGCAGAAAAAAGATTTCTTGAGACATTTGAGAAGATAAGGGAAAATTTCAAGAGGACATTTGAGATACTTTTTGGACCAGACAGTGAAGCGGATTTGAAGCTTGTTCCTGATGAAAATGGGAATGTTGACCCGCTTGAATCAAAGATAGAGATAATGGCGAAGCCTAAAGGGAAGAGGTTACAATCAATTGATCTTTTATCAGCTGGTGAAAAAACATTGACGGCGATAGCACTTTTATTTGCGATTTACCTTGTTAAGCCAAGTCCGTTTTGTGTTCTTGATGAAGTTGACGCACCACTTGACGATGCAAACATTGACAGGTTTATAAACCTTTTGAAGGGTTTCTCAAAAGATACGCAGTTTATCATAGTCACACATAATAAGAAAACGATGGAGGCAGCTGATACGCTTTACGGAGTGACGATGGAAGAAGAAGGTGTTTCAAAAATTGTCTCGGTTAGGTTTAAGCAGGGAATTGAACAAGGTTAATAACTCAAACTATTTTAATGTGTGCATGAACATAAAAGTTTTTTGCGATTTTGACGGGACAATAACAAAAAATGATGTCGGGGACTTGTTTTTTGAGACATTTGGTGATAGGAATTATTATTCTTCGCTTGTTGTAAAGTGGCGTGACTATGAAATTTCTTCAAAGGAGATGTGGGAAAAAATCGCCGAAAAAGTTAAAGTTGATTATGTTGAAGCGGAAAAGTTGATACTTTCTCAGGAAATAGATATCTATTTTATTGATTTTGTAAAGTGGGCAAGGGAAAATGAAATTGAGGTTTTCATTTTGAGCGACGGTTTTGATTTTTATATAAAGCGAATCCTTGATAAGTATGGTCTTTTTGATGTTAAGTTTTTTTCAAACAAATTGTGGATTGAAGATGGGAGGGTAAAGGTTGATTTTCCATATCCAGATTCAATATGTCGCATTTGCGGGAATTGCAAGCGAAATCACATGCTAACACTTTCTGGTGATGATGATATAATTGTTTATATCGGGGATGGCTATTCAGATAGATGTCCAGCGGAGTATGCTGATGTAGTTTTTGGAAAGAAAGAACTTTTGAAGTATTGCAGGGCGAAAAACATCCCGGTTTATGAGTTTGAGACATTCAAGGATGTGATGGAACAGTTTGAAAGATTTTTAAGTGGTAGAAAAAGGCTACGGAAGAGATGGCAAGCGGAACTTAAACGAAGGGAAGTTTTTATGAGGGAATAATTCTAAAAATAAAAAATTCTTCAGAGTGAAATCGGACTTCAGACAGAAAATTTTTTCTTATAGGAGTTATACTCCGATTCCATTTTTAATTGTAATGGTTATTTTTGCAAGACCAACTGTGTTAAGTTTAATAGTTGGTTTCGTTCTGGCACTGGTTGGTGAGATTGTAAGAATTTGGGGTGTCGGATATGTTGGAGCTGAAACAAGGACGACAGGTCCAGTTGGGGGTAGCAGGCTTGTCACAAATGGACCTTACGCCTATGTTCGGAATCCGCTTTATATTGGGAATATGCTTATGTATCTTGGTTTTGGGGTTATGTCAATGGCTCTTTTCCCTTATTTTCAAATCGTTGGTTTGGTTTATTTTTTTATCCAGTATTATTTAATTGTGACGCTTGAGGAGGAATATTTGAGCAGGACATTTGCGGATGAGTATGTAAGATATTATAAAAGTGTCCCGAGGTTTATCCCGAAATTGAAGAAATATGAATTTGCTGGAAATTTGAGTTTTAATATCAAAGAAGCGTTGAGGTCAGAGCGAAGAACTTTACAAGCATTTTTTGGTGTCACAGTGTTAAACATAATTATTTTTCTTGTGAAAAATAATTTTTGAATGTGTTGTAAATTATGTCAAAGAGATTAATGGTAATAGCAGGTGAGGCTTCTGGGGATTTGCATGCTGGGAAAGTTGTTTGTGCGATAAAGAAAAATTTCCCAGAGGTTGAAATCTTCGGCGTGGGCGGGGAAAGGATGAAAAAATGCGGGGCGGAGATAATCTATAATATATCTGAAATTTCATTTATCGGTTTTGTTGATGTGGTGAAAAATTTTAAAAGGGTCATTGATTTTGAAAACCTATGCAAGCACGAACTGTTAAGTCGCAAGCCAGATGCAGTTTTACTCGTAGATTATCCTGGGTTTAATCTTAGATTTGCAAAATTTGCAAAAGAGAAAGGTTTCAAAGTTTTTTACTACATCGCTCCACAGGTCTGGGCATGGGGTAGGAGAAGAATTCAGATTTTGAAAAGTTATGTTGATGAACTTTTCGTTATTTTCAGGTTTGAGGAGGAATTTTTTAGAAGGTATGGTGTGAAAGCTAAATTCGTGGGTCATCCGTTGCTTGAGGATTTGAGGGGAGTTGAATCTGTAAGTGAGGGTGACTTTTTTGAAAAATATGGAATTGCAAAAAATAAAATTGTGTCTTTTTTCCCAGGAAGCAGAAGCCATGAGGTTAAGATGATGCTTAAGACGATGATTGAAGCAGGGGAGATGATAAGGAAAAAGTTTGATGTTGAAGTCGTCTTCAGCAGAGCAAGAACGATTAGTGAGTCTGAAATAAAAAATTTAATAGGTGAAGATTTTCGTAAATTTAAATTCGTTGAAAATTCACATGAGTTGTTAATGGTTTCATATGTTTCCGTTGTGAAAAGTGGGACAACATCTCTTGAGGCGGGAATTCTTGGGATACCGATGGTCGTGTGTTATAAAACTTCCCCTATAAATTATCTTTTAGGACGTTTGCTTGTCAAAACAGATGTGATTGAGAGTATTTCACTTCCAAACATAGTGCTTTGTAGGAAAGTGGTTCCAGAGTTAATCCAAAAGGATTTCACAAAAGAGAAGATATTTGACGAGGTCAGCAGATATCTTGAGGATGAGAATTTATATAACAGCACTAAAGATGAACTTTTAAAAATCAGGCAGATTCTCACCTTTGAATCTGATGGTAAGAGCACATCTGAAATCGTCGCTGAAAAAATCGTTTTGAATTTATGATGATAAGTTTGTTTAAAATCTGGCGAGGCTTAAGATTTTTGCTAATTCCTTTTTCGTTTATCTATTGGGTTATAGTTGTGTTAAGAAATTTATTTTATGATAGAGGAATTCTTAAGGTTAAAAAGCTTCCACGACCAGTTATCTCGGTTGGGAACATTCTTGCTGGGGGGACAGGTAAAACTCCAATGGTTGAGTGGATAGGTAAGTATTTTTCTACGCTTGGGAAAAAGGTTGCGATTTTAAGCCGTGGCTATGGAAGAAGAACAAGGGGATTTGTCCTTGTAACAGATGGTGAGAAAATTTTTGCAAACGCAGACGAATGCGGAGATGAGCCGTTTCAAATGGCGTTAAAATCAGTTGAAGAAAAACTTGGATGGATTGTTGCAGTCTGTGAGGATAGATATATTGCGGGCATTAAACTTCTTGAAAATTTTGATGTTGATGTTTTTCTTCTTGATGATGGTTTTCAAAGGAGGGATTTACATAGGGATTTTGATATCGTGATCATCTCTGGTGAGGAAACAAATGAGTTTTTAATCCCAGCGGGTTTAAAGCGTGAGCCGTTGAGCTCATTAAAAAGAGCTAATGTGTTGTGTTTTCGGGATGAAATTGATGTGAAAAATTTCAATCGGTATCTTGGTGAAGATAAATTGCGGGTCAAATTTAGATATGAACTTCTTGAAATACGGAAATTTTTTGATTATATTTTAGACAAAAGTGAGTTTTCAAGTAAGAAAGCAGTGGCTTTTTCAGGCATCGGAAAACACATAAATTTTGTAAAATTATTGAAAGACAATAATTTTTGCGTTGTAAAGGATTTTGAATTTCCCGATCACTACAGATATACTTGGATGGATATTGAAGATATAGTCAATTTTCTTAATTCAACTGGAGCGGAATTTGCGATCACGACGGAAAAGGATTATGCGAGATTGTTTGAGATGAGAGAATTGAAAAATTTTCCTTTTTTTTATACGAGGATAGAAGTTAAGTTTCTGGAAGGGGAGAACGATTTAAAACAAAAGCTTTTGGAGCTGGTTTAGATGATAAAGGTGGGGGTTTCTTACTGTGATAGCAACCTTGAGAATTATATTAACTGGCTTAGGAGGGCATCTGTTGAAGTTGAGCCAGTGATTTTGTCTTATAAAGAACTTAACAGTGATGATCTTAAAAAATGTGATGCTCTTTTACTTACTGGAGGTGATGATGTTCATCCTGAGTTTTATGGCGAGTCGGAGAGGGAAGGTGACAAATACAACCGTGATAGGGACTGGTTTGAATTTAAACTTCTTGATATTGCCTTTTCAAAGGATTTGCCAATTTTGGGGATTTGCAGGGGATTGCAGTTGACGAATGTTTATTTGCGTGGGAGTTTGGTTTTTGATATTCAAACGGTTATAGGGACAAATCATCGCAAGGATGAAAATACTGGAGATGATAGGTTGCATAATATATTCGTTTTTGATGATTCAAAGCTTTTTAAAATTGTTGGAGAGAGGGAGGGGATCGTTAATAGCAGTCATCATCAATCAGCTGATAGGATTGGTGAGAATTTGCGTATTAGTGCGAAGTGCGATGATGGGGTGATTGAAGGTCTTGAGTGGGTCGGTGATGATAGATTTGTTTTACTTGTTCAGTGGCATCCTGAAAGGATGAAAAATTTTGAGAGCGTTTTTTCAAGGAATTTGCTTGAGGCATTTATCAATTCAATTATTCAAAAATAAATTCTGGAGGTTGAGGTAATGGCGAAAAAATATGTTTATTTTTTCGGTGGTGGCAAAGCTGAAGGAGATGCTGATATGAAAAAGTTGCTTGGTGGGAAAGGTGCAAACCTTGCGGAGATGACGAACATAGGTTTGCCTGTGCCGCCTGGATTCACGATCACAACCGAGGTTTGCAGTTATTATTACAAACATAATCAAACATATCCAAAGGGACTTGAAGAACAAGTTAGAAAGGCACTTGCTAAAGTTGAGAAACTTGTCGGAAGGAAGTTTGGTGATCCGAAAAATCCACTTCTCGTTTCGGTCAGGTCAGGTGCTCCTGTATCAATGCCCGGGATGATGGATACAATTTTAAATTTGGGTTTGAATGATGAAACGGTTAAGGGTTTAGTTGAACAAACTCAAAATGAAAGGTTTGCTTGGGATGCTTATAGAAGGTTTGTTCAGATGTATGGTGATGTTGTTCTCGGATTGAAACCAGAAACGAAGGAGGAAAGAGACCCATTTGAGGTTTTAATTGAGGAGAAGAAGAAAGCCAGAGGAGTTGAACATGATATTGAACTCACGGCTGAAGATTTGAAGGAGCTTGTTTACGAGTTTAAAGAATTGATAAGAAAAAAGAAAGGGGTTGATTTTCCTGATGATCCGTGGGAACAGCTCTGGGGTGCAATCGGGGCTGTTTTCAGATCATGGATGAATCCTAGAGCTGTTGCTTATAGAAAAATTTACAACATTCCCGATGACATGGGAACTGCTGTTAATGTTCAAACGATGGTCTTTGGAAATATGGGAAATGATTCTGGAACTGGTGTTGCGTTTACGAGAAATCCCGCAACAGGCGAAAATGAATTTTATGGTGAGTTTTTGATGAATGCTCAAGGTGAAGATGTTGTTGCGGGGATAAGGACTCCATTGCCGATATCAAAGCTGAAAGAAGTCATGCCACATGTTTATGAGCAACTTCTTGAGGTTAGAAAGATTCTTGAGAGCAGGTTGAAAGATATGCAGGACATTGAATTTACGATAGAGCGTGGGAAACTTTATATGTTACAAACGCGCGCTGGAAAAAGAACAGGATTTGCTGCCATAAGGATAGCGGTTGATATGGTTGAGGAGGGTTTAATAACTAAAGAAGAAGCCTTATTGAGGATAGAGCCTGATGCTTTAAATCATCTTTTGAGACCAATTTTTGACGCTGCTGAGAAGGAGAAAGCTATTAAAGATGGTCGCCTCCTTGCAAAGGGATTGCCTGCGGGTCCGGGTGCAGCAACTGGTAAAGTTGTATTTCATTCTGAAGATGCCGAAGAGTGGGCAAGGCGTGGGGAAAAGGTAATTTTAACAAGAATTGAAACTTCGCCGGATGATATAAAAGGGATGTATGTAGCTGAGGGGATACTGACCTCTCGTGGAGGAATGACATCCCATGCAGCACTTGTTGCACGGCAGATGGGTAAAGTTTGTGTGGTCGGCTGTGGTGCGCTTGATATTGACTATGTCAAAAAAGAAATAAGGGTTAACGGGCAGGTTATAAAAGAGGGAGATTATATCTCAATTGATGGATCAACGGGCGAAGTCATACTCGGAAAGATAACGACAAAGCCGAGTGAGGTTTTGCAGGTTTTGGTTGAAAAAACGCTTAATCCTGATGAAGCTCCTGTTTACAAGCAATTTGAGAAATTGATGAAATGGGCTGATGAAGTAAGGAAATTGAGAATAAGAACTAACGCTGACCTTCCAAAGCAAGCGGAGGTTGCCGTTGCATTTGGGGCTGAAGGAATTGGGTTAACCCGAACTGAGCACATGTTTTTTGAAGGTGATAGAATTATCTCAATGAGAAAAATGATCCTTGCTGATACGAAAGAAGAAAGAGAGGCAGCTTTAAATGAGCTTTTACCTTTGCAAAGACAGGATTTTTATGGAATCTTTAAAGTTATGGGTGATAGACCTGTGACGATAAGGACGCTTGATCCACCGTTGCATGAATTTTTACCGCACACGGATGAGGAGATAAAAGAGTTTTCTGAAAAAACGGGTATTCCTGAAGAAAAGATTCGTAGAAAGATTGCTGAACTTAAAGAATTTAATCCGATGCTTGGTTTTAGAGGTTGTCGTCTTGGAATTGTTTATCCAGAAATTACAGCAATGCAAACAAGAGCGATTATTGAAGCAGCGTGCGATGTTGCCAAGGAAGGTATAAAAGTTAAACCAGAGATAATGATACCACTTGTTGGGCATGTAAATGAGCTCAAGAATCAAGAGAAGATCGTCCGTGAAGTTGCCGAAAAAGTTATGGAAGAAAAAGGTATTAAGATTGAATATTCTGTTGGCACTATGATTGAAGTTCCAAGAGCAGCGATAACAGCAGATGAGATAGCAACTGTTGCGGAGTTTTTCTCGTTTGGCACAAATGATTTGACACAGATGGGAATGGGGCTTTCAAGGGATGATTATGAGAAATTCATTTACAAATATCTTGACCTTGGAATTTACGATAAAGACCCATTCCAAACGATTGATGTTAAAGGCGTTGGTGAGTTGATGAAAATTGGTGTTCAAAAGGGTCGTTCTGTGAGACCGAATTTGAAAGTTGGAATTTGTGGGGAGCATGGCGGTGATCCAGCAACGATTGAATTTTGCCATAAAATTGGGCTTGATTATGTGAGTTGTTCGCCATATCGTGTTCCAATTGCGCGACTTGCTGCTGCACGAGCTGCGTTAATTTATGATGGAGTTAAGAAAACTGTCTCTGTAAAGAAAACGAACAAAAAAGCTGTAAAAAAGGTTAAGTCAAAAGTAAAGGCAAAGGTTAAAGCGCGATGAATTCAAGGCGGGGGATTTTACTCCCCCGCTTTTTAAATTTAAAAAACAAGCATTTATAAAAGATTATGAAACTTTCAGATTTCAACTATCAACTTCCCAAAAATTTAATCGCGAAATATCCTGTTGAGCCAAGGGACAGTGCAAAGCTGCTCGTTGTTGACAGAAAAACGAAAACATTTGAAGATAAGATCTTTACTGATATAATTGATTACCTTGAGGAAGGTGATTCGCTTGTTATTAACAAGACGAAAGTTTTCCCAGCAAGATTGATAGGGCGGAAGGAGAAAACAGGAGCGAAAATTGAAATACTTTTGCTCCGTGAGCTTAATCCCGAGGAACATCTCTGGGATGTTTTAGTTGAGCCAGCTCGCAAAGTTAGGATTGGGAACAAAATCTACTTTGGTGATAATAACGAGGTATATTGTGAGGTTATTGATAACACTACATCCCGTGGAAGGACTTTAAAATTTCATTATACGGGTGATTTCTTCAGTTTCATAGAAAGGCATGGGGAAGTTCCGCTCCCACCTTACATAAAAAGACAACCTGATGAGAGAGACAAGGAATGGTATCAAACTGTTTATGCTGAGGTTGTCGGTTCTGTTGCTGCTCCAACGGCGGGGTTGCATTTTACTACAAGGTTATTGAAAAGAATTGAGAAAAAAGGTGTTAAGATCGTCCCTATCGTTCTTCATATAGGCATCGGGACATTCAGGAAAGTTGAAGTTGAAGATTTGAGCAAACATAGAATGGATTCTGAATACTTTGAAATTTCCCCAGAGAGCGCTCGTATGATAAACGAGACAATTGATAAAAAGAAAAGCGTCGTTGCTGTTGGAACAAGCGTCGTGAGAGCGCTTGAGTCAAGTGTGACCGCAGATGGGCATGTAAAACCTTACAGGGGGTGGACGGATAAATTTATCTATCCACCGTATGATTTTAAAATAGTGAACAAACTTATAACCAATTTCCACATGCCTGAATCAACACCTCTTATTCTTGCTGCTGCGTTTGCAGGGCTTGATCTTTTAATGCAGGCGTATAAGCATGCGATCAAAAGTGGTTATAGATTTTTAAGCTATGGCGATGCAATGCTTATAATCTAAAACTAATCCCCCTTTGTTTTTTCCGCTATGCGAACCCTGATTTTCTTTGTCATAAATTTTTCACTTTTAATTATTTTTGCTCGTCTTCTTAGGAGAAAGAACCTGTTAAGTTATTTTGATTCTGGGCGATGGTGGATAACATGGTTTGCAGTTTCAATCATAACATTGATGGATGAACTTACATCAATCTATTATGCGCCGTTTGAAGCATATAGGTTCATTGGAATAAAAGCGATAATTTATATAGCTCTTACTTCTCTTTTCATCCGTTTTCTTTCAACCAGAATGGTTGAAATAGCCGAGATCCTTGAGGTGCACGGCATAAAAGGTGGCGGAGTTTATTCATTTTCATATCTTGTTCTCGGTCCAACTGTTTCTTTTATAGCGGTTGCATCAATTCTTGTGGTATATATTTTGACTGCTTCAATTTCAACTGTAAGTGCAGTTGAAAACGGTCTTGCGTTTATTTCAATGCCTTCACATGTTAAGTTCGTTCTTAAAATTCTTCTCGTCTGGTTCATAGCGGGGCTTAATATCTTGGGGATAAGGGAGAATGCAAAATTTACATTTGCAATTTTTATTTTTGCCTCTTTTGTGCTTTTGAATTTAATCACTGGTGGAATTTTAAATTTTGAACAATCCTCGGTGATAAGAGTTAAAGAGGCGTTTTCACTTTTTTTATCAGACATCAATGATAAATCAATTTTTAAATCTTACGCAAATCTCGTAACAGGGATAGGAAGTTGCATCCTTGCGTATTCTGGAATTGAGTCTGTTCTTCAGACGGCATCTCTTGTTAGAAGCTGGCATGATATAAGAAGAGCATATATTTTTCTTGCCCTCACAGTTGGGGTGGCGACACCGCTTATTGCTCTCTTCGCTCTTTCTTCAAACATTGAGCTTGAAAAACATGAAACAGATTTAATCCCAGCATTTGCTGAAAGTGTAAATGGCTATTGGTTTGGAATAATTGTAAGTGCGCTTGCAAGCATAACCTTGATAATGGCTGTTAACACAGCAATGGTTGCATCCTCCGAATTGATAGAGAAAATATGCGAAAGATATAGCTTTCCGTGGCTGATGAAGTTGAATCGTCGTGGTTCACTTTATAGAATTCATGTTTTTAATGCAATTTTTTATTCACTCATACTTTTAATAACGAGTGGAAGTCAGGCAGTGCTTGCCGAGATGTATGCTATTGGGCTTGTGGCAAGTTTTTCAATTAACATTGGCTCTCTTGTGATTTATCGTTATCGCATGGGAACAAAGGAAATAACATATCATACATCAAGAACGGGTACCCTGATTCTTTTCATTATGACATTTAGCATTTTTATTTACATAGTTTTACATCGCATTTATGGGGCTTTGTTATGGTTATTTATGACCCTTTTCTTTTTGTTTGCTGGATTAAGAATTTCAAAGTTTAGAGCCCCAGAGATCCCAGTCAGACGAAGCACCGATAGCCCTATGGATGTGGTTTTTGCAATTGCAGATATTGATTCCGATGAAATCCATATCCATTTCAAAAGACCAAAGGAAAACATTGAAAATGTTGATGCTAATTCAATTTATGTGAGTTTTTATTCGCCACGACTTGATAGACCTGAAAAAGGTTTACCAAGGCATTTTTGGATTTCAATTCAACCGAAAATGAATTTGTTTGATATGATAGTTGGGTTGCTCAACACGATAAGATATGAAGTTCCATCCGAAAAGAAAATTCATATTCACTTTGGTTGGCCACTTTCATCTTGGATTGATAGATTATCAACTGGGATAATGGTTTATAACATCATAAATTTGCCTAAAAAGTTTCCGGAATTTATCTTTCATATTGATTACATCGCCGAAAACGAAAAGAACGGAGGAAGAGATTGAAGGTAACTGCAATAATTCCAGCTGGAGGATATGGAAGGAGAATGAACGCGGGTATACATAAACAGCTGATAGAGATATCTGGAAAGCCGATTTTAGTTCATACGCTTGAGAAATTTCAAAATTGTAATTGCGTTGATTCTATAATAATAGCAACAGCTCCGGAAATTTTGCTTGAAGTTGAGAATCTTGTTAAGAAATTTAACATAACGAAAGTTGTTGAGGTCACAATCGGTGGAAATGAAAGACAGGATTCTGTTTACAATGCTTTGCAAATGATGGTTTACCATCATACAGAGATAGTTGTTGTTCATGATGCGGTTAGACCTTTTATAACATGTGAAAAAATTTGTGAAGTTATTTCGGCTTGCAAGGAGACCGGAGCAGCTATCCTTGCGGTTCGCCCAAAGGAAACTGTTAAGCTTGGTGGGGAGGACAGTTTTGTTGAAAGGACGCTTGATAGAAACTTGCTTTGGCTTGTGCAAACCCCACAGGCGTTTTATTATACAGTTTTACAACAGGCGTATAAAAAAGCTTATACTGATTCCTTTTATGGAACGGATGATTCATCTCTTGTTGAGCGAATTGGTGTCAAGGTCAAAATTGTTGAAGGGCTGTATGAAAATATAAAGATAACAACCCCGGAAGACATTGAATTTGCAAAAATGTTGCTTGAAGGGCGGTAAATTTTTTTAAATTTTAAAAAAGCGCCTGTAGCTCAATTGGACAGAGCAGCGGACTTCGGATCCGCGGGTTGGGGGTTCGAGTCCCTCCAGGCGCGCTAAAGAGAATTGCTTGATATTTCTCTTTATTGTGGTTGATTTTAAGGCATCTTGCGACCTCATTGTTGCCCGATCTGAAGGGGTTATTTGAACAATGATAAAAAAGAACTGTTCAGACAAACTTAAAAACAAATTTTCGTTAAAGTCATTCAATCTGTTTTTTAAATTTCCAAATCTTTTGAAATCAATTCTATATCCCCACCTGATGTAGAAGCTTTAATCGTTGTGCCAGAATTTGATTTTCCTATCCAGCCTTTGAGTTCAGAGTGTGACTTTGTTTCAATTTTTATAGGGAAGTCAACTTTTATATCTCCGCCGGATGTTTTAAAATCAATGTAGGCGTTTAAATTTGAAGGCGCATAAATTTTTACATCTCCGCCGGAGGAGGACAATCTTGTTATTCCCGAAGCCAAGATAAATTCAACATTTATATCACCACCAGATGAAGAAGCTGAAACAGAACCAGTTAGTTTGTTTATTGTTATATCACCACCTGAGGATTTTGCTTCAAGTTCTCCCTGGTATTCACTAACGATTATATCCCCTCCAGCTGTTTTTATTTCCCCGGAGCCTGCACAATTTCTAAGGCGTATATCCCCGCCTGCCGATGAAGCATAAGTCCTTCCCCTCAAATCCTTTGCATGGATGTCGCCACCTGCAGATGAAAGATCAAAGTTATTTGACTTAAAGTTTTCAATCTTGATATCTCCGCCTGTGCTTTTCACAGTGAGATCGGATAAACTATCGGGTGCATTTACCACAAGCTGAGCCATTTCAACCCATTTTCTACCAAAAAGAAACAACTCGGAAAAATCAAACCAAGGAATTTTTTTCTTCCGTTTTATCTTGATAGTTAAGCTGTTTTCTCCTTCCTCAAATGAGATGTTGAGTTCTTTTAATCTTTCTTGTGAACCCCTTACATAAAAGTTGAGGTTGATTTCATTTGAACTATGCGATTGAATTATGACATCTGAAACATCTGATTCAATGTAAAGCTTATATCCGGGGTTTGCCTTGAAGGATTTTGAAAATTTTAATTCGTCAGCTGTTTGCAAGCTATTTTGAGGTGTGATTTCTCTTGTCTTTATGTTTGAGCATAGAAGCAGACCGCCAGCAAATATGAAACCTGTGATTATAAAAATTAAAAATTTGGGTTTCATTGTGATCTCAAAATTTTATTTTTCTAACCGTGCAATACGAGGCGAATAGTTTAAATGTTTCAATTGTTTTTTAAATCGCTGGCGGTTTTAAATGTGTGTAGGAGTGCATCTATTTGAACGATTAACTTCTTTTTTTCATATCTTGGGGCAAAAATTGAACCATCAAGAAAGTAAATTCTTTTTTGAGTTGAGTCATAAAAAACATATGAGATGAACGGACCTCCACCTGTAAAATCGTTAAATCTCCATAAACCTTGAACCCTTATCGCATATCTTCCATTAAAGTTTACGGGGAAAAAGTAGAGATGTTTTATACTTTCTGGGTCATCTGCTATTATAACCCAGGCATCATCTCGGGTTGTCCTGTAAAATTTTCGTGTTATCTCATTTCTTTTCTCAGCGATCCATATTTGATTGAAAAATCTGTATGGTTCGTAAACTGAGTCAATCCAATGAACGAAAATAAATCTCTCCATATCCTCTGGTGTTCTTCTTCTCAACCAGACGAATTTTTCCTGTGCTGAATCCTTGGCGATATAGTAATCGTGTTGAACAAACATTGTCCAGCCATATTTCTGAAGCAAGTACTTTTCAATATCTTTTTTATTGTGTCCCTCTGAAATTATCCCTTCCATTTCACGGGCGAAAAATTCATCTCTAAAATAAATGTAAATTTCGTTTCTATCTTTTGTTAAGTGCTTTAAGAGATTTTCTCTGTCTTTTGCGATAAGGACAAGAATGATTTGACCATTGCTCCACAGGTTCTTTTTTATGAAAATATAAGCTGAATCTTTTTGTATAAGTTCTTTTGAGGCTGGATCAAGCATATTTTGAACATATAGTCCAATTTCGCTTTTATCGTCAAGCGTTGAGACGAACATTAAATTCTTTCGGTATTTGAGTCTATCAATTGATTGAATTTGAAACTCTGGTTTTATGATAAATAAACTTTCAGGTTGAGGTGTGTAAAGAAGTCGGTGAAATACTGATTTTAACGGTTGCTCAAGTTGTATGTAAAGAAGCGAATCAATATAAGTTATAATTTCAGTTTCATCTCCCGTGGCTTTTGGTTTCAGGTTTGAGCATGAGATGATAAAAGACGAGAGGATAAGTAAGATGAGAAATTTTTTCATCGCCATAGAAATTTATTTTAAAAAGTAAAGGTCAAGGTTTGGGTAAAAGATTGAATAAAGAAGCCACATCGTTGCACCTATGCTTACAGGGATTGAGAGATTGTCATCAACTTTGAGGTCAATTGACGCTGCTTCTATGATCCCACCAACGATTGCTGAAATCATTGTTATGATATATTCCCCTGGTAGATTTTGGACTTTCGGTGCAAGCAGGACAACTGGAATTGCAGCTATGATGAATGCGATTGTTCCTTCAAGTGATTTTTTGAAAAATTTATGTTTTCCAAATTTTCTACCGAACACAGCTGCACTTGCGTCGGAGAGTATGAGAATTGCGAAAGCATTTATGACTATAAACTTTGGAAATATAATAACGCAAACGAGCGCTGAGATGAAAACCCATGTTGCTCCATTGAGATTTTTCATCTTGTGATCTCTTTCATGCTGGCGAAGGATAAAACCGAAAAATTTGTAAAAGAGTTTTTGAGCGGTTGGGTTATAATATCTTATTACATCAACACTGAGAAAGCCAAGAGTTAAAAGGATTAAAATTTTTATTGCGAGATCTCGTGGTGTGAAGTAGTAAATTACGGGGATGAGCATTGAAAATTGATGTATCGCCTTGCGAATGTACTCAGCTTTATAATTTCGGTCTATGTTTTTATTAAAGTCAATGAGTATTTCTGAATAGTCGGGGGCTTCAAATTTTCCATTAATTTTTTGGTTCAGGATTTGAAGATACTCTTGGAGTTGTTTCATCTTGACCGTTGGCTTTCTTTTGGATGGGTGGAAGTTCTTCACCCTTTATGATTTTGTCTATTTCATCACCTGTCAGCGTTTCTCTTTCAAGGAGTGCATTTGCAAGGCGATGGAGTGCATCTATGTTTTCCATTAAAATTTTTTCAGCTCTTTCCATACAATTTGTGACGATGTTTTTCACTTCTTCGTCAATTAAAATCGCCGTTTGTTCACTGTAATTTTGATGTCTTGTTATTTCTTTCCCGAGGAAGATTTCTTCTTCTTTTGTCCCATATGTTAGGGGTCCAAGTCGCTCGCTCATTCCCCATTCGCATACCATTTTTCTTGCAATCGTTGTTGCTTTTTCAAGGTCATCAGCTGCGCCAGTTGTAAGTGAATTAAAGATTATCTTTTCCGCTGCTCTTCCGCCAAGAGCATATGTTATCATAGCCTCAAGGTATTCTTTTGAATATGTATGTCTTTCATCAATCGGAAGATAAGTTGTAACTCCAAGTGCTCTGCCTCGTGGGATTATGGTAACTTTATGAACTGGGTCAGCTTCTGGCAACATCTTTGCAACTAATACATGTCCAGATTCGTGGTATGCAGTTATCCTTTTTTCTCTCTCTGAAATAGCAACATTTTTTCTCTGTATCCCCATCATGACTTTATCTTTAGCTTCTTCAAAGTCTTGCATTGTCACAAGGTCATGGTTTTTCCTTGCTGCAAGAAGTGCAGCTTCATTCACAAGGTTTGCAAGGTCAGCCCCTGAAAATCCAGGTGTTGATTTTGCTATAATTTCAAGATTTACATCTGGAGCAAGTGGTAATCTGCGTGTATGGACTTTGAGAATTTCAAGTCGTCCTTTTACATCAGGTCTATCAACGACAATTTGCCTATCAAATCTTCCCGGTCTTAAGAGTGCGGGGTCAAGTATATCAGGTCTATTTGTTGCGGCTATTACGATTATGCCGCTATTTTCTTCAAATCCATCCATTTCAACGAGAAGTTGATTCAAGGTTTGTTCTCTTTCGTCATGACCTCCGCCAAGTCCTGCTCCTCTATGTCTTCCAACTGCATCAATCTCATCTATAAAGACGATACATGGGGCAAGTTTTTTAGCCTGTTCAAAAAGGTCTCTTACTCTGCTTGCCCCAACACCGACGAACATTTCAACGAATTCCGCACCGCTTATTGAAAGAAATGGCACGCCTGCTTCGCCTGCAACCGCCTTCGCAAGAAGCGTTTTTCCCGTCCCTGGGGGTCCAAGGAGTAAAACACCTTTGGGGATTTTACCCCCAAGCCGTTGAAACTTTCTCGGGTCCTTTAGGAATTCTATTATTTCTTTGAGTTCTTCTTTCGCTTCGTCAACACCGGCAACATCGTTAAATGTAACTTTTGGGATATTATTGGTTACAATTCTCGCTCTACTTTTTCCGAATGTAAAAATGTTTTTCGTCGTCGTCCCTTGCATCCGCCTCATTATCAAGAACCAGATGAAGATAAGCAAGACCCATGGAATTATGCTTAAAAGAGCATTTAACCACTGGTCGCTTTCCTTAACGAAGTTAAATTTAACTCCCCTGCGCGTCCATTCATCTATAACCCTTGAATCCGATGCGTTCGGTAAAAATACAACAAATTTATCTCCTCTGACTTTTTTCCCGTCAACAGTTATCATCTCTTCGGGTTCTTTAAGAACGCCGTGAAAATCAAAATTGTTTACATCAGTTTTCTTGACGATTGCCTCTTTAATTTTCCCAGCTTTTAAAAATTGCTGATATTGATCAAATGTAATCTCATATTCAAGTTTTTGATTCCCTCTGAACCAGACCATAAGTGCGAAGACAGCAGAGATAATTATCAGCCAGCTCAGGATTACCCTTGCAACTTTTCCCCAGTTGAAGTCGTCATTATTGCCGTTATCAATTTGAGGTTTTCTCATCTTTCTATCGCTTTTTCTGAATTTATTATCATTTGAATTTAAAAATTCTCTAAACATTTTTCAAAACCTCCACGCTGGAATTTATTTTTGCGAATCAATAACATAGATTGCTTTTAGATTTCTTCCTTTCTGGGCATAATCAAGACCATAGCCAATTACGAACTCATCACCTATCTCAAATCCAATATAATCAATTTTAAAGTCAATTTGAACTCTGTTCTTCTTATATAACAAAGTAACTATCCTTAAAGATTTCGGGTTTTTGAGCATGATTAAGTTTTTGATAAATTTTATTGAAAGTCCTGAATCTATCACATCCTCAACCACGATTATGTCCCTTCCTGTTACCTGACAGTCAAGGTCTTTGAGAAGTTTTACATGACCAGAAGAAATTTTCTCATCCCCATAGCTTGAAAGTTTAAGAAAGTCAATTTCACAGTCAATTTTAACCTCACGAATTAAATCAGCGAAAAATATAACTGAGCCATTTAAAACGCCTATGAAGATCGGAATGCTTCCTTCATAATCTTTGCTTATTTGTTCGCCAAGTTCTTTTACCTTTCTTTTTATCTCTTCCTCTGTTATTAGAATTTTAAATCTTTCTCCGTTGATATAAACTATTTCGTCGCTCATTGGTTTTGTGCGATTGGTTTTGGATGAAATTCAATTTTGAGTATTTTCTGGGTTGAATCGGTTATTTTAAACCTATCATCAAGCCTGAAACCGCAAACCCATACAATTTTACCTTCTGATTCAAGGACGAGGATTTTTCTTTTCTCATAGACAGGTATTTTAAGGTCAATCAGAAAGTCGCTTAATTTTTTTCTCCCTTTCATTCCAAGTGGGATAAACCAGTCGCCAGGTTGCCAGTTTCTCAAAATGAGTTCATCTGCTATAAGCTCGGCGTCAATATATTCCACTTGGGGATTACGGTTGAATTGAACATCTTCTTTTTTGACAAATTCAGACGAGAAAACAAAAAAATCAGTTTCGTATTTTTCACCAGGGTGAACATATGCGAATACTTCTGTTTCAAATAATTCTGGCTTTCGTATAAAGACAAGATATTGCCTATCTCTATAAACGAAAAGATCTTTTGAAATCATCATTGAGCTCCCGGGGGTTGAATCAATTAAATTAAGCACAGATAGAACCCTTGCGAAGTCAATTCTCTCGTTAAAGAATGTTTCAATTGTTGATATTATAACGCTTTCCTGTATAAAGAAAAGATAGTTTTTCAATCGCTGGATGTCAATTAAAATTTTACCTGGATTTTCTTCAACCGCGACAAATTTTATAATTTTCAATGCTTCATGGCGTATAAATTCACTGAGTTCAGAGAAGATCTGGGCAGTTCGGTTAAGTGTTTCAATTATTCCTGGGTTTATGTTCTCACTTATAAGTGGTAAGAGATTGAGGCGTATATAGTTGCGTCTGTATGTTGTTTTGAAATTTGACGAATCAACTCTATATGTTAATCCCTTTTCGTATGCGTATTCCTCTATTTCATCTCTTGTTGCAAATAGAAGAGGTCTTATTATGTTCCCTCTTTTCATTTGTATCCCAGCAAGTCCATTTATTCCTGAACCACGGAAAAGGTTTAAAAGAACCGTTTCAGCGTTATCATTTGCGTTATGTGCGGTTGCAATTTTATCAAATCCCTTGATCAATCTAAGCGTTTCAAAAAAATTATATCTTAATTCTCTTGCCCCTTCCTGAATTGAAATTTTTTTGCTCTTGCAGTATTCTTTTGTATCTTCGCTTCTGACATAGCATTCAATTCCAAGTTCTGAAGCAAACTTTTTAACGAAATTTTCATCTTCATCTGATTCGGCTCCTCTTAATTTATGGTTAAAGTGGGCGACGATAAGTTCAAGCTTAAGTTGACTTTTTAACTCATTTAACACATCAAGTAAAACCACTGAATCAACGCCACCGCTTACAGCAACTATGATTTTATCCTCGGGTGAGATGAGCTTATTTTTTTGTATGAATTCCTTGAAGCGATTTATAAAGTCCTTCACCATCGGGATTTAAGGGATTTCGGTTTATATAAAAAACCTTTCAGTCTTGAATAGACTGAAAGGTTTTTGTTTGAAGTTGTAGCGGGTGAGGGACTCGAACCCCCGACACGCGGATTATGATTCCGCTGCTCTACCACCTGAGCTAACCCGCCACAGGAAGTTTATTTTTTAAAAATATAAAAACTTGAGATGAAAAAATCAAATTTGTCAAAGGAATGGAAAGGTTTGAAAGTTAAAGCTGAAGCGAATATAATACCCCCTTGACAATTTTTGATTTTCATATTATATTTTAGGTGATGAGTTTAGTTTTTTCAAAAATCGGGAAACTCAAAACTTAAATGGAGGCGAATTATGCTTAAAAAGATACTCCTTGCTTCCTTTGTTTTATTCTTATCGGTTGGGGTTGTGTTCTCAGGTGAGACGGGTAAAATTCGTGGTAAGGTAGTTGACAGAGAAACAAAGGAGCCGTTGCCCGGTGTAAATGTTGTTTTGGTTGGGACGGCATTCGGTGCTGCTACCGATTTGAAGGGCGAGTATGTAATTGTGAATGTTCCAGTTGGGACATATGATGTTAAAGCTTCGTTTGTTGGTTACAGATCCGTAACAATACGGGGTGTTAGGGTTTTACCTGATTTCACAACCGAGGTTAATTTTGAGTTGCCAAGCGAAGCAATTCAACTTGAGGAAGTTGTTGTAACCGCAGAAAGAAGATTAATTCAAAAGGATGCAACCTCAACTGTTACAGCTGTAACAGCTCAAGAAATTCAATCAATCCCCGTTAATTCATATCAAGAGGTTATGACCCTTGCCCCTGGCGTTGTCACCGCAAATAATGGAGGACTTGGTGGTGGAGACAATGGAATACATGTCAGAGGTGGGCGAACAACCGAGGTAAGCTATGTCGTTGACGGTATAAGGGTTGATGATTTGCTTTATGGGGGTTCAGCCCTTGATATATCCCGACTCGGGATTGCTTCTGTTTCAATTTTATCTGGGACATTTAATGCCGAGTATGGGCAGGCACAATCAGCGGTTGTTAATATCGTGACACAAGAAGGAGGACCTAAATTTGCTGGTAATTTCAGAGTCGGCACAGACCAATTTGGCAAACTTGGATGGAAAGATAATGATTGGGGAACATTCAGAGGTGAGATTTCACTTAGCGGTCCGGTCATCCCAGGTAAGGATTTCGCTACATTTTTCGTCAGCGGTGATAGGTCTTTCACAAGAACTTATTTAAACAGATTTACAGGTCCGACATATAAAACCCCGGGTGGCAGAATAATTCAACACAACTATGAAAATCTTGGCTTCTTTGACAGTAGGGTTAGGGGTAATGCTAAACTCACATTGAAATTCTTTGAAAACTTGAAACTTCGCCTCGGTTATGCATTAACTGATAGAAAGAATAAAGGTTACGACCATTATTTTAAGTATCAGTACCTGTTGAAAATGCAGGATCCAAGCCTTCCTGAATTTCAAGGGACTAATTATAGAACCAGTACACTTTACACGGCTCATTTAACCCATGCCTTGAGTGGAAACACTTATTATGAGGTTAAGTTTTCGCAATTTAATACAAGATATAAATTTTACATCTATGAGGAGGAACTTAAAGGTGATTTCTCAAGGATATTTACGCCTGTTAGAGGTAATAACTTATTTGATTCTACTTCAAACTATGAGTTTGGTGGTCCTTACAGGGCGACTTTATGGTTGAGAGACGCATTGAAGATGGGGTTTCCGCTTTATAGAGATTATGTGATCAATGGTGATACAATCAGAAAGGGAACTAAGTTAACACCTGATTTGATCTCAAGATTACAACAGGCGGGAATTGACAAAGTTGATGTGATGGCTATCTCAATGGATGATTATGTTCAACATTATTTCGTTTTGACGAATACATTTTCAGCAAGCTTTGCAAGCCAAATTGATAGATATAATTTTGTTAAATTCGGTTTTGAATATAAACAGTATGATTTAAGTGATTGGTGGATAAATGGTGTTAACAATTATTGGGATCATCTTGATACATTGCAACCCGAAGAAACGCGTCATTATGAGACTGCTTATTATAAATTCAGACCGGTTCAGGCTGCTGCTTACATTCAGGACAAAATTGAAATTTCAGACCTTATCATAAATGTTGGTATTCGCTTTGATTACTTAAATCCGAAGGCACCAGATGTTTATAAAGTTATTGACCTTAGGGCAACTGATCCTAATGCTGATATTACAAAGGTTGGGAATGTTAAGCCTAAATGGCATATAAGCCCAAGAATTGGTTTTTCACACCCGATTTCAGATAGAGCAAAAATTCATTTCGCTTATGGACAATTTTACCAGTATCCTGATATGTTTTTCCTTTATAGGAGGTTTAACCAGAATAATCCAAATTACCCATATCCCAATCTTGCTCAAGGTTATGAGCCAAGGATTGGAAATCCAAACTTAAAGCCTGAGACAACGCATGCTTATGAGGTTGGGGCAGATGTAATTTTAAGTGAAGATATCGTTATGAGTATAACCGCGTTTTACAAAGACACATATGATTATATCTCAACGAAGAGATATTTCAGAGATCCGTACACTTACACACAAATTGTAAATCTTGATTATGCTAATTCAAGAGGGATTGAGTTTGCATTGAGAAAGAGATTAAGCAATCATTATGCGTTTCAGATAAATTATACTTATTCAAGAGCCGAAGGCAATGCGGATAACTGGGCAACACACTTTTGGGAGGCATATACTGCATCTGTGACAGGTTATATTCCGCCGAAAAGAACCACAACGCTTGCGTGGGATCAGCCGCATACACTCTCCTTTATCTTTAATGTTATTTACGATACGTGGGGGTTGAACTTTATTGGTAATTTCGGCAGTGGTCTTCCATATACTCCGACGGATGCTCGTGGCACTTATCTTACAGGTGAAATAAACAGTGGAAGGCAACCTTGGACGGGCAATATTGATGTCAGAGCTTATAAGACATTTAAACTTGGATTTTTAAATGCTACGCTTTGGGCAGATATTACAAATCTTTTGAATAAGAGGAATGTTTTGAATGTTTTTGATGATTCTGGAAGACCTGATTATAGCACAAATCCTGCTGTTTCGCCTGAAAACAGACACAGACCACATTGGTTTAGCGCACCAAGACATGTTGAGATCGGGATAGAATTGAACTTCTAATCATTAAATTTAAAATTAAGGTTTTCCCGCCACTTGAGTGGCGGGCTATGTTAATTTTTTATCAATAAAAAATCGGAGTCAAAAATGAAAAAGGTTACTGCATTACTTCTCTTGTTTATCATTCTCGGGTCATTTTCACTTTTAATTGCGCAGGTTAAGGAAGATCCAAACTGGATGACGAAGGAAAAATATTATAACACTGTCCTTGCCCCTCAAAGGGGCTTAAAACCTCTGCCGAAGACGCTTGGTCCTGGGGACAGAAAGAGGTCAGTTCTTGATGTTGGGAATGTGTGGGCACGTATATCAAACGCAGCAACGCTTGGATATGACAGATGGGGACTTTGCTGGGAGTTTCCGGCAAGGAGTGGGATAACTTACAGATGGACAATGGCACCAATAGTTGGAGCTAAGAAAAAAAATCCAGATGGAACTTATACCAAGTTTTTTGCAAGCGGAACAAGGGGAGCAGCAAGATTTAGCGAGGAGGAATATCAACCTCTACCGGGATTTGATGCGGGTTATGTTGATGAGAAAAATAACATTGGTATTGCGTTTAGCGACAAACCGCAATCTTGGCCTCAAAGATGGCCATCTTTAAATGATCTCCCAGCTCATGCGAGAAAAATATCATATAATCAACCGCCAGTTGGTTCAACTGGATTTCCAGGGGTTCTTAACGGTGAGGTTGTTGCAAAAAGAGAGGCTTATTTTGTAGTTACAGATAATGACCCTGAGGCTGGGAATAAGCCAAAACCGATGGACATTCGCCTTGATATTTGGGGCTTGCAATGGGATGATTTTTTGAATCAGGACTTCATAATCTTTAGATTTATCCTTACGAACATAGGAACTGATACACTTTATGATGTTTATGTTGGTATTCATGATGATCCAGATTGTCCCGAACAAGGAGCTTATGAATGGACTGATGATTTTGCAGCGTTCATTCCGCCGGGGACAGATGTTGAGGGTTATTCACCCAGTGAGGATTCATTGCTTTGGAATTTTACATATTTGTGGGATGGAGATGATAAAGTTGAGGGGTTAATTGCATCAAATGTTGGATGGGTTGGGCTAAAGTTTCTTGAGACGCCGATAAATCCTGCCACAGGGCAACCAATGGGTATAACTACATTTCAAGTTTTCCCATACAGCGAAGCCCCGCAAACTGAAACTGCAGAGTATGATCAAATATCAGCGGGGGTTTCACCACCACATAATGTTAACCCACATCCAAACGATTGGACGCAAACACCGAACTCTTATGGACCTGATATAACTTATGTTGTTGCCTCTGGACCATTTAACCTTCCTCCAGGAGGGCAGCTTGCTTTTACCTTCGCCTCAATTCATGCGAGAAACAAGAGAGATTTGTTTAAAAAAGCAATGCTTTGTCAATTACTTTATAACAATAGTTATCGTGCAGCTGAACCCCCGCCAGAGCCATCCGTTAGAGCAGTGGCGGGTGATAGAATGGTTATACTTTACTGGGACGATCGTTCAGAAAGAGGAATTTATTATAAACCAGATGGAACAATTGACCATATAAATGACAGGTTAACAGGGAATAATGCATTTGAAGGTTATAAAATTTACAAGAGCACGGATAGAGGGCAAACATGGGGTGAAGCTATCATTGATGCCTTTGGTCAGTTCCAAGGATGGATCCCACTTGCCATTTATGATCTAAAAAATGGAATTCAAGGCGAATCCGAAACGAGAAGACATTTTAACCTTGGAAGTGACGCTGGGATAAGGCATTACTTCATTGATAGAAATGTGAATAACGGTTATGAATACTGGTATGCGGTTGTTGCTTATGACCATGATGATGGACCCATACCACCGCTTGAAAATGCGATAAGAAGTTATCCAAAGGAGGGAACAAATACGGTTGCTGTTATACCAGGTAAACCTGCTTCAGGTGTTACGCTTGGTAGCGCTGATAAAGAAGCAAAGCATGTAAGCGGAAATAGTAGTGTTAAGATTCCGATCACTCTTCTTGACCCGGGGAAGACAACAGGGAAAAAATACACTTTAACATTTAAACAAGGGAATACACCTTTTGGGTTGCTTATGGATTTAAAAGATCAGGATGGGAAATATGTCGTTGCGATAAATGGTGATACGATAAAGAATTACCCATACTTTTATGAGCCTGCGCTTGATAACGCAATTATATTTGATGGTTTGTATTTACCAGTTCAAGATTTGCCTCCCGATGTTAACTGGAATGAGGTTGTTGATGGGGATAGCGTTCATATTTATGATGCATGGACGATTGATTTAACATTTGAAGGTGGGAATGCTGGAGCAACTATTGATTCGCTTTCAAGAGAAGCGCTATCAGCAGACTATGAGATAAGAATTGTGAGCACTCCTGTTGTTTATCCAAAAGTTGGTTCATCTTTGAATCCACTTGGGACGACGATGACAGCTCCGTTTGAGATATGGAACTTGACCACAAATACGAAGGTAAATGCTGCAATTCGTGACCGTGGAGCTACTGGATTTAACTGGGATGATTATGATAGAATCTTTATAATCAACAAACCATATCCTGAGTCAAATCCTGGTGAATTTAACGCAACTTCGCTTGCTGATATACCATACAGGGTCAGAATTTATTCAGAAGCGGTCTCCGTGCCACCAGGAGATAAAATTAAAATTGTAACAAATAAAATTTTAACGAAGAATGATGTTTATGAATTCAACACTGTGAAACAAACAACGACAACGATGACTGCATCTGATCTTGAAAATATCAGAGTAGTTCCAAACCCGTATGTTGTTAGTTCTCCATATGAGACGGGTAAATATGGGGTTCAGAAGGAAGTTCAATTTCATCATCTTCCGCCGAAGGCAATTATAAGAATTTACAATGTTGCTGGTGATCTAATCAGAGTTATACAGCATGAGGGTGGTTCAATTGCAAGGTGGAATTTACAGACATATAACGAGCAGGAGGTAGCTTTTGGAGTTTACATTTATCATATTGAGGGTTATGATGAAACAGGGAGAAAAATTGGGGAAGTGATAGGGAAGTTTGCACTTATCAAATAAAAATTTTCCGCCCCATCTTTCGGGGCGGTTGAAAAATCTTGAGAAAAATAAAAAATTGGAGAGAAAAATGAAAAAGTTTCAAATAATTACGGTTTTGCTTTCAATTGTTCTCTTAAATTATGCGTTTGCTCAGTTTGATAATGTTGGAACTTCAGCAGCTTCGTTTCTTAAAATCCCTGTTGATCCACGAGGTTCATCGCTTGCAAGCGCAGTCGTTGCAAATGCAAATGACCCATCGGCTGTTTATTGGAATCCAGCTGGGCTTTCACAGATGAAAAGAACTGAAGTGATGTTTGCAAATACTGACTGGATTGCCGATTTAAATGTTTCATTTCTTGGTGTGGGTGTTCCGCTTGGAAGATGGGGTGCGGTTGGAATTGGGATAACATATCTTTCAATGGGAGATATGCCAATTACCACATGGCTTGACACTGAAGGAGCCAGCGGTCAAACCTTCTCCGCTTATGATGCATGCTTTGCCGTTGCTTATGCGAGAAGACTAACTGATAAGTTCTCAATCGGTGTGAGTGTAAAATATGTTATGGAGACAATTTCACATTCAACCGCCAGCGCCTTTGCCCTTGATATTGGAACTCTTTATGATACTGGATTCAGGGGATTGAAAATAGGTATGTCATTTACAAATTTTGGAACGAAGATGCGCCTTGAAGGGAGAGATTTAATTATAAAAGTTGATCCATATCCAACCGCAGGCTCAAACCCTACAGATGTTATCGCAAACCTTAAAACTGAGGAATGGTCATTGCCCTTGACATTTCAAATGGGCGCAACATTTAATTTGATTGAAGGTGAAACTTTTAGATTTACTTTGAATGCTGATTATAGAGACGAGCGGGATTACAGAGCGCTTGGTCTCTTTGGTGGCGAATTTGCTTTCAAAGAAATGTTCTTCATAAGATTTGGTGGAATGAAAAGGTATGCTGTTGATGAAAGACATGGTAAATTTACACTGAATGCAGGAGCTGGTTTGAACCTTGGCATCCCGGGTTCGTCTGTGAGATTGAAGTTTGACTATTCTTATTCAGATCTTTACAGGTTGAAACAAGCGCATAGAATTTCACTCGGTGTTGTCTTGTAGAAAAGTTTTCAACTTTCCCTTGATTCACCCGGCTCAGCTTTCTCGCTGATGCCGGGTTTTTCTTTTTAAAACTTCCTCTCGTTCGTTTTCGTCTTAAAAAATAAAAACTTAAACGTTATGAAGAAATCCATCATAATTTTTTTGTCTTTTTTGATAATTTCAATATGCAATGCTGATGATTTCAAATTTTGGAAAAATGGGGTTTACAACACATATATCCCAACCCCAAAGCAAGTTTTAGGGTATGAAATTGGCGATTTCATAACTGAGCACTATGAAATGGAGCGTTACATTGATACCCTTGCAAAATCATCAAATCGTATTAAGGTTGTAAAATATGGTGAATCCTATGAAAGACGGGGAATGTATCTTTTGCTCATAAGTTCGCCTGAAAACCTTTCACGACTTGATGAGATAAGAGAAAATATCAAAAAATTAACAGATCCAAGAATTACATCTGAATCAGAAGCAAAGAAGATATCTGAATCAAATCCAATAATTGTTTGGTTGAATTATGCAATAGACGGTGATGAAACATGTGCTTTTGAGGCTGGAATTCTTGTTGCATATCAACTTTGTGCAGGAGAGGATGAAACTACGAAAAAGATCCTTAAAGATGCTGTCGTCATAATTAACCTTCCGCACAACCCTGACAGCCACCAAAAGGCTGTTTCATGGTTTAAGGCAACATTTGTTGGAAAATATGGAAATCCCGACCCTTACGCATCCGAGCATCGGGGTGATTGGAGGATGAAAACAAATTATAATCATTACTTGATTGATTTAAATCGTGACGCCTTTGCCTGTTCTCAAATAGAGACGCAAAAAGTTGTTGAACAATTCCATTACTGGAACCCGCAAGTCTTTGCTGATCATCACGGTGAAACTAAAAATATGTTCTTCGTTCCCTATGCTCCGCCTGTAAATCAAAATTTACCAGCAACTACAAAAAAATGGGCAAAGGTCATTGGACTTAACATCGCCCGTGGATTTGATGACTATGGATGGAGCTATTATACTGGTGAAGTTTTTGATTTGCATTATCCGGGCTATTGGGATTCATACCCAGCTTTAAATGGTGCTATTGGAATGACATTTGAAACAGATGCGGGTGGAAGAAAGGGTTTTCAATTTGAAAGAGAAGATGAAACGGTGATAACTTTTAAAGAGGGAATACACCATCACTTCATCGCATCAATGAAGACGCTTGAGGCATCGGTTAACCATAAAAGTGAAATACTTTTTGATTTTTACAAATTCAGACAAACAGCTCTTAACGAGGCAAAAATGGAAAGATATAAGTCATTTGTAATAGTGCCAGATAAAGATCGGGAGAAGACAGCAAGGTTCATTGACCTTTGCTTAAAACATAAAATTGAGGTCTTTGAAGCAAAGGAATCATTCACAAGTCAAAATGTTAGAAGTTATTTTGAGAAAACAACCACGAGAAGAAATTTCCCCAAGGGTGTTTATATAATCCCAATGTATCAACCTCAGAAACGTCTTCTCAAAGCCTTATTTGAGCCTGATCCACAAATTGAAGAGGAGTTTCTAAGGGAGGCGAAATTTGCTTATGAGTATAATAAAAAACTTGGGAAAAATGTGCGTCGGCTTCCGCTTGGATTTTATGATGTAACCGCTTGGAATCTGCCTATAGCATGGGGTATTGAATGTTATTTGACAGAAGATTCACCAAAAGTTAAAGTTGAAAAGATAAATCAAAAACCCACATTTGAAGTTGATGTCCCAAACGATACGCCAAAATATGCTTATCTTTTCAAATATGACACAGATGCTTCAGCTAAGTTGTTGGCTAAGCTTCTTGATTCGGATTTTAAACTTGCGGTTGCTACGAGATATTTTTACTCTGAATCTGGAGATTATTTTCCAAGGGGGACGATAATTGTTCGTGTTGAAAGAAATAAACATATTCAAGATTTCCATCAGAAAATTAAATCTTTTGCAAAAGAGCTCGGCGTGTCTCTTTACTCGGTAAACACTGCGTATACAGAGCGTGGTATTGATCTTGGTTCAAATTGGGTGATTGAATTGAAAAAGCCAAAAGTGGCTGTTTTAACGGAAGAGCCTGTCTCTCAAACCTCTTATGGTGCAATATGGTATCTTTTTGAGCAAGTTTATGAGTATAGCTTTACCCCGATAAGATGGGATTATTTTTCAAGTGTTGATCTTTATCGTTATAATGTCCTTATTATTCCAGATGCAAATGCAAACCAGCTGAGGAATTTACTTGGCGATGGTGGTGTGAAAAAGTTAAAGGAGTGGGTTTCAAATGGTGGTGTCCTTGTGACATTGAGAAATGCTTCCGTTTTTCCAACTTTGAAAGGGGTTGAACTTACAACTGCGAAACTTTTAGGTGAGGGGTCTTCTGAAGAAGATGAATATGAGGATGAAAAACCTCAGGCGGTAAAAGACACCGTCAAACCGAGGGAAAAGAAACCAGCTGAAAGAGTTGAATTCACACCTGGAGCAATTATGCGTGTTAAGCTTGATACTTTACACTTTCTTTCGCTTGGTTACACTGATGAAATTGCTGTCCATGTTTATTCAAATTTAATCTTTGAAAGATCTAAAGATGGAGCAAACCCCGGAGTTTTTGCGGATAAAGATGTTCGCATAAGTGGTTTCGTTTGGGAAGATATGGAGAAAAAATTTCCAGGGAGAGCATATTTGATTGATGAACCTGTTGGACGAGGGAGGGTCATAATGTTTGCGGATGATCCAAACTTTCGGCTTTATTGGCAAAGTTTGAGCCGATTGTTTTTAAATTCTGTTCTCTTTTCGCCAAGTTTTTGAACTTTTCTTGTTTATGTTTTATATTTAAAAAGGGTGGGTTTCTTTTAGCCCACCCTTGTTTGAGTAAGAGAAGAAAAATTAAATAAAAAGTTTTAAATCATACATGCCTTTCATCGGGGAAAATAGCGGGGCGGTGCTGACAAATCTGTTAAATTTAAAAAGGGGGATTTTTTATGCGGTTAAAAATCACCCTTTCTACTCAATCCATTCCCGTATCAATACCAGTAAATTACAATCATTTCATCTATGCCGAGTTAAGGGACAAGATAAAAAGACATAGCGACGCTTTCAAATCCGATAAGAGGTTAAAAGACCTTGGTATTTTCAAGGATAGGTTCAGGATTTATACTTTTTCGTTTCTTCGCTTTAAAAGCTTTTTGATAGAAAGCGAGGAAATAAAATTGACAAGTCAAGATGAATTTAACTTTTTCATCTCTTCTCCGTTTAATTCTTTCATTGAGGGGATTGCGGTTGCGTTTTTAAGGGATGGAAATCTTAAAATTGGCGATGTTAATTTTACTGTTAAATCAATTATTAAAATTGATCTCCCAAAATTTAATAGCGAAATGAAATTGCGTCTTCTCTCCCCCATTGCTGTCGTCAAAAGTCCAGCGGAAAAAAGAACCTTCCTGACACCCGAAGAACCAGGATATTTTGACAAGATCAAAGAGGATTTGATAAGAAAATATAATTTTTTATACGGCGAGAAAGTAAAAGATATTGATTTTGAGATGCGATTTGATAGCGAATATATAAATTCAAGGGGCGGAAGATTTTCAAAACTTATAAAATTTGGTAGAATGAATATAAAATGTTTTCTTGCACCATTTACGATAAAGACAGATCCAAGATTAATTGAGGTTGGATATGAATGGGGATTCGGACATAAAAATCATTTCGGGTTTGGGATGGCGGTGATATCAGAACAATAAAGCGATTTTTAAACTTTGGAAAAATCAAGTTGATTTTGATTTCAGGTTTTTCTAATTTTCAAAAGAAAAACAAAAAGTTTTTTAAAGATGAGACATTTTATAATCACAATAGTATCAATCTTTTTACTTGCTTGTGAGGTTTTTTCTCAGAGCGTAACTTTAAAAGTTCGCGAGAAGACAATTTTAAGAGGGGAGAGGTATTTAACGGTTAAATTTTCAGTTGAGGGAGCAAGCGAAAATTTTACGGATGTTGATGTAGCAAAGGGAGCATATTATTATTTTGTCTGCTTGCCTGAGGGTGATTGGGCAATTGATGAAGAATTTGCGAAGGAATTTACATCAAAAGTTTTAATCCAGCAAGATGGCAATGTTTATTACCCTGAGGTTTATGATATTTTAACTATTGGTGGGAAGGTGGGATTGATGATGGGATTTGAGAAAAAATTTAAAATTGAAAAGCCATTTAAAATTAACTATCCAATTTCCGAAAAAGTTGTAAGTTCGGGCGAGATGAACATCCCTGAAAATTTGTGGGAAGGTTATTCAAAATCTTTCAAAACATATCAAGATGGGGTTAAACTTTATAGTGACCGTAATTATCAGCGTTCTGCCGATGTTCTTTTCAGCGTTGTTGCTGATGATATGGCTAAAAAATTTTCTTTTTACAAAGATGCACGGGAAAAATGTGTCAAATCACTTGATAATATTCTAATTGAACTTGTTGATAAGTTTAATTCAATCGTTTCGGCGACGATTGAGCCAGAAGATAAACTTAAAATGTATGATAGTTTGAAAATTCAGTTTCAAGATTATGTCAACGCAGTTTTGACACCGAAATTAAATGTCCTTGCCGATACGCTTGTTTTTGCGATGCTTTCACGTGCAAATAGTTATTTTGAAAAAATTGAAAATGAAATTAGTGCGGAGAAATATCGCCTTGATGTTAAGAACATTTCTTGGCTTAACACTGAAAGCGGGCTGAATTTTAAGTATCGTCTCATCATTGATGCGCTTGCTTATGCCTTTACATCTGAATCTTTTTGGGACAATCCTGATACGACGAAATTTGAATTTGTTTTGCCGGATACGCTTCTTGCTAATTTGAAAGTTTTTGGAGTTGAAAAAGATTATAACATATTCCAGCGTGTTTGCATCTCAAACATGAAAAATAAAGGGACCCTTTTTGACGAAAAATTTCTCGTCAATCTTCTAAACAATTCCTCTTATCTCTCTCAACCTTATTATGAGATTTTCCTTGCAATTGATAACTACATTAGAAAAAATTATTCCGAAAGCAAAAATTATATAATCGGGGCATTAAAGAGATTAACTGACTATGAACTTATACGAAGAATTGAGGTTTTGAGGAGCATGATTTTTGTAAAGCAACAAAATTTGTCAGCCGAAGCAGTTGAATTATATCGTGAAGGTTTAAGAAAATTATCATC
>Ga0209289_100067_pt1 | contig 66867 bp, 57 predicted proteins | sample GXS110809BmetaG_FD_184121 | JGI IMG/M metagenome (GOLD analysis project Ga0209289, IMG submission 184121) | Hot spring microbial communities from Gongxiaoshe hot spring, China to study Microbial Dark Matter (Phase II) - GXS 110809B (SPAdes)... ... | reverse complement strand
CGGTGGGGCACTCTTCATCCTCGATGAAGTCAGCCTCGACCGGGCGGGACGAACCGACTCCATCTTCTTCAATCGGGTCCGCATTCAGGGCAACCGGGCCTATACAGGAGCGGCGGTGTACTCGGACAACTATAACCTGCAGCTAGTCTTCACCCGTAGCCTCATTACGAACAACGTGGCAACCTCCGACGTCGGAGCGCAACAGAATGCGATCACTGGTCCGCTCGTGCAGGGAACGAACATAGCATCGAGCGACCTGGCAGGGGCAATTCTCTACGGCGATGTTGTCGGACCGCTCCCATATGCGGCATACCACTGGGCGGCAAATTCCATCTACGACAACAGCGCCCGCTTCCTCATCCGTCTGCCGGATTATCCCGATACGAAGGGCGGTCGTGCAGGGACCGGAGTTGGAATGGGTGGCGTTGACACGCTGCGGGGGAACTACTGGGGGCGGACTGAGGCGAACGTGGTAACTATCCTCCCGGTCAGTGGTCGGGTTCAAGAAACCTTCTTCATCGCCGGTGATGGGACTCGGCAGCTGGGCTTTGTCCGCGGTGGGACGGGGAAGAATCAGGGTCCGTTTGAGTCCCGTCACCTCTATACCTACACCCCGATTCCGGTCTTGAACGCGGGTGACGAGAATACCCCAGACCCGAGCAGCATTCCGGAACGGCTGCTCATGCAGGGGCTCATCTATGACATCTTCGACAAAGGGACCGACATCAAGACGGCAGACTACTCTGAGCGGCGCATGGCGCCTATTGAAGACTTTGCCGTCGGGATTCCAAAGACGCTCCGGACCTACACAGATCCGACCCTGCCTTCGTATCGGAAGTACGTGCGGCGCTGGGCACGGGATCCTTTCGAGGCGGCGAGAGATCCGAATGTTGCTGCCTTGCAAACCGAGATTCGAAGCCCCAAGCATCCAATTGGATACCCGCTCTTCCTGGAGGCTCAGGCGGACTACACCGGAACGGCCGAGCTCAATAACAACGACCCGCGGGCAATCAACGAGACGGTCTTCTTCGTGATCAACACGAGCACGGGCGACTATATTCGGGTCAATCTCCGGCAGACCAGCCCGACGAGCGAAATCTTCCGGGCACGTGTGGAGCTGGTCCCCGATTCTGTCAACCGTCGTCCGCAGGACCGGCGGACAATTGAGGGGTTGGCTAATATCGGTACGAATCTCGGAGCAATCCTCGCTGCACTCCGCCGGGCACCGGATGTGGAAGACCTAGCGGCTCTACAAGGACGGAAATACGAGGGCTTCGTCAGCGAGCTCGGTGGACCAGGGTTCGGATACATGAATCGAGTCTTCCCCGCTGACGGTGCAATCAATCCGCAGAAGGTCACTGTCTTTGCCGGTGAGCGGTACTCAGCGCTCCCGGTGCGTGTGGGGGACGTCATTGCTGTTGTCTCCCGAACGGTGCTCTGGCAGGGAACGGTTGCCGACGCAATCAACGGTGCGCTCATCTTCGAGGTCGGGGCTACTGTGGATCCGCCGGTGTTCACCGGGAACAAGGTCGAGTTGGAGAACATCACACCACCTGAGCTGCGGAACATGATCTTCCTGATGGAGGACATTAGCTATCCGCGTCCTCCGACAGGACCGGGGCGGGATTCCATCTTCACGATCACGGCGATCGACTCCAATCTCTTCTATGACCCGCGCTCGGTCCTGTTCCCTGACCGGTATCCACAGCTGGCGTACTTCTGGAGCGTACCACCGGGCTCGGGACTGTCCTACTGGTTGCAAGCCGATACCTTGCCGGCAACGTATGGACCATACTACGGTGCCCGTGGATACATCGTGTTGAAAGGGCGTCCGACCAATCCGTTCGTCGTGCCCGGTGGTGAGGTCGTCACAGTTGCCGTGCGCAACTACCCACCGGGAGCTCGAACGGTGGATTCTCTCAAGGCGGCAGGTTTGAGCGATAGCGTGATAGCGAAGTACATCTACCTCTACCCGCCGTACTTCAATGCCCAGGCATACGATGGAAGCAATGCCCGCTTCCTCCAGCAGGACACGGTTGGCTATGACAATCTTGCGGCGACTACGGTGACGTACCAGTTCCGCATCTTCGTCATCGATAGCACGCCGCAGTTTACGGGCTTCGATGTCGCCTGTGAACGGGGCGGTCTCTGGTTGGCGAACCTCACCGATAGCCTCCGCTTCAAGGTGGATGTCAATACGGATGATGAGCTCGAAGACGCTGAAGCAGGTGCTCGGGGATGGGACTTCCGCTATGGGCGGACGACGTACGGCTTTGCCTCGATCAATCTCCGTGAGGTCCCGCCGGATACGGTGATCGAGCCGGCTACGCAGGTGCGCCCGGTGTGGATGCGCAATCAGTACCTGCGTCGCTACGACAATAGCGGACAACCCGACCCGCTTGCCATTGACTTCAGCCTCCGTGGGCAGCTCAACGTGCGGATTGATTCCGCTACCGCCTGGCAACTGCTGACCCCGCCGAGCCAGCACCATGGTGCCCTCAACACCGATACGGTGGTGTCCATCGTGGTCAATGATGGACACGGTGGGGTCAACTACCTGACGCGGCGAGTACTGGTCAACGTAGCGCCCGTTATCGTCACCAGTACACTGCCCGACGCTATCGAGGACCAGGATTATAACCCGACCTTGCTTGACTCCAGCCGCCGGATTGTGGTCTATGACCCGAACTTCGGGCAAGCCCACCAGTTTGAGCTGATCTATCCGGGCGACCCGCGAGACTTCGTCCCGCGTGATCCGTGCTTCCCCGAAGCCGGTGCGTGGGACCTGCGAGACAAGAAGACAACTCCGCGGTGGCTCAAGATTGACCCGGTCAGCGGGTTGCTCTACGGCACACCGGGCGTGTACGACGCCCCACGCCAAGAGAAGGTCACTGTACTGGTCACCGACGAGTTTGGGCTGACGCATGTCAAGGTCATTGACCTCAACGTCCGGGCAGTGAACCATCCGCCACGCTTGGCACAGCTTCCAGCGGTCAAGTGTGTCGAGCTAGGGAAGCCGTACATCGATACCATTGCGGTCATTGATCGGGACCTCTTGCGGCAAGAGCCACCCGATGCGCTTGAACAGCTCAGTGTAGAGGTCATCGAGCCGGCGGGAATGCAAGTTGTCCCGGCAACTATCAGTGGACCGCAGTCTTCGGATACCGTACGGGTTGTCATCAGCACGCCGGCTCTGAATGCGACACCAGGACCTGACGGGAAGATCACCGTCCGCGTCCGGGTCACAGATCGGCAAGGTGCGCAGCACGAGGTGACCTACAAGCTCAATGTCTCTGACCCGACAGACTTCGTTGTCCCGATGCGGATTACGAACCGCTTCGGCGCCTTCCAAGTGCTCGAGTGGGGAACGGCTCCGTTTGCCACAACGGGCGATGATCCCAACCGTGGCGGCATCGGCAAGCTTGACTCCAACTACTGCGAGTACGAGCTGCCGCCGATCCCACCGAACGACGTCTTCGACGCTCGGTGGACTGTCGCCTCGACGAACGGGACTGTCCGCAACATCTTCCCGCGGGCAGTACAGGGCGTGGAAGGTATGAGCATCTACAAGGGGCGCTTCCAGGCAGGGAGCGTGACAGGGAATGCGTCGGAAGCGTATCCGGTGCGCATTACCTGGAACTCGCAGGATGTACCGGACCGGACCGATGCCCAGCGGAATCCGGCAGGCTCCACCTGGTACATCCGTGACGGTGCCTCCAACGGCAATATCTTCAGCTTCAATATGCGCACTGGCGAAGGGCATTCCATCCCGGCGGTAACCCTGGAGCGCAATGGCGATTCGCTCTCGGTAGTCATCTACACGGATGCCGTTACCAACTTCATCATCGTGTACGACTGGATTAGCAATGTCTCCGAGCCTCCCGTGGCTTCCGCCGGTCCGGTACAGCTGTTCGGGAATACCCCGAATCCGTTCGGGGCGAGCACAAATATCCGCTTCCGCTTGACCGAGCCGGCGACGGTGCGCCTGGAGGTCTACGACGCTCTGGGCAAGAAGGTTGCAACCCTCCTCGAGGGCTTCTACCCGGCTAATGAATACACCGTCCCGTGGAATGGGACTAGCACCGACGGGGTAGAGCTCCCGAGCGGGGTCTACTACTACCGGATCACTGTCGGCGGGACAACGGTGGTCCAACCGATGGTGCTCGTGCGGTAAAGACGATAGGGAAAGGGGGCTCTCCTGCTGCCAGGGGAGCCCCTGAATCCCGTGAGTAGTCCGGATGACAGAGGTCCAACTCAGGAAAGAGGAGAAATGATGATGGCGATGCGGACGCTGATCAGCAGCCTGGTTCTCTTGGTAGGGAGCTGGTCATTCGTGCAGGCGCAAGTTTACGCTGAGTTCCAGCCTGCCGTCAAGATTGGAGGCAAGCCCTTTGCCTTGCTGAGCGGAGCAACTGTGCTCGATGCAGACCAGTTCCTCGATCCAGCGACGAATAATCCCGATCACGACAATGGCTACGCTATCGTCGTGCTGCCGTTTCTCTTTGAGTACCAGGGGTACCGATACAGCCGGTTGGCAATCTCGGTCAATGGCTTTGTCCTCTTGCTCCGCGCAGGAGAGAATCCCCCACTGACAGGAGGCAGCATCCCGGGACGCTTGTTCGTGAATACCGAGCCCTTCAACGTGATCGCTCCTTTCTGGGGTGATCATTACTACCGGACGACCGAGCCCGGCTACACCCCCTCGCAGATTTCCTATAAAGTGGTCGGCTCGGCGCCAAACCGAGCGTTCGTGGTGGAGTGGAAGAATCTCAACATCAACGACAAGTCGCTTCCCTCTAGCGTTGCCAGCTTCCAGCTCTGGCTCTATGAGTCCGCACGTCCGGGGAACTTCCAGGGGGATATTGAGTTTGCCTACGGTTTGACTGGTTCTGGTGGTCCTGTCCAAGTTCAGGGGGCGGCGATTGGAATCAAGGGAGGGTTTGGCGATTACCTCAATGGTCTGGTCTTCACCGGCGATGTGAATCAGGCACGGACCTCGACCCAGTTGAGCACGACGTGGCAGCCCTCGGGCGGGAGCGATACGGTTATCCGCTTCAACGCTATTCCGCGGCTCTTCCTAGAGGGGTGGGGTGACGGCGATGTGGATTTCTCCCAAGCGGGGAAACATACCGGGATGGGACAGGACCGGTTTGTGACGGTCAACGATGTGATGCTCATCCTCCGCTCTGTGGCTACGGATCGGCGCCTGGATAGTTTGAAAGGACGGCAAGCATACCACGGTGACGTCAACCACAACGGACGCTACTACTACTCTACCCGTACGTTGGACAACAGTGCTGATTCGACGTACCATCGTCGTGCAATTCCCACGCGCTCGCTCTACTACTGGCAAGACCTTCCGTCGGACAACTCCCTGCCCTACGTTGGAGGTGATCCGGTCCTCTTCTTTGAAGCAACGGAATACGACGCGGCAATCATCATGCTCTATATGGCGGCTCGAGTTCCCTATTTGCCGTGGCTGTTGGATCTGACTGTGCTCCCACCGTACGGGCGTGGAGCGGCGGCTGCAGAGATTGCAACTAATGTTGTGCTCCCGGAAGTGTCCCGGATTGCTCCGAACACGTACCGCATTCCGCTTATGCTCAACGGGATGTGGCGGGGCGCTCTTGGATTCCGAGCGGAATTCAACGGCGCGATCCGGTCCGTGGAAGTTGCCCCGGAATTTGCAGAGAAGCTCGTGGTGGCATACGATGGTGGGCGGATCGCTGTCGCTGGCGTGGTTGACTGCGAGCCTGGGCAGCCACTTGCGTGGGTGACACTTCAGACACAGGAATCCACTGTACAGATGCGGCGGATTCGCTTCAATGACATGGAGATGCCGGACTTGGCTCGCCCGTTGGCGGTGTCGGACGCCTCTGGGCTGCAGGTTGTGATCACCCCGAATCCTTCCAGCATGCCAGCAACGATCGAGGTGGTGCTGCCTCAGGCGGGATACTATCGGGTTGCTCTCTACGATCTCATGGGCAAGCGCGTGCGCGTCATCGCCGAAGGTGAGTACCAGAAAGGGCTCTATCACTTCCAGTGGGATGGCTTGGGTGATGCTGGGAAGCAGGTTGGTACTGGGACGTACATACTGCAGGTAGAAGGCGCAGGTGAGCGGGTAAGCCAGCCGTTTGTGTGGATACGGTGATGAGGTGCTCTGCAGGAGACAGGCGTGTGGCTGCGATGGCAGCATATATGGTTCCTCGGTCTGGGAGCAGCTACGACGGTAGCGCTGGCTGCCGGCGATACTGCCCGGGTCTCCTTGCAGGTTCTCGATACGGTGGATGTCTGTGGGCGGCGCGAGTGTGTGCTGGTTGTCACTCTCAGTCCTGTTCAGGCACGTGATAGCTTGATGGGGTTCAATCTTGCCATACGGTTCAACCCGGAGAAGCTGATCTTCCATGCAATGCTGACCAGTGGAACGCTGGCAGAAGGCATGGACCAGCGCGGCTTTGGAGCTCAGGCGGGCGAGCTGCGTGCCTACGCCTTTACGCTAACCCGAACGATCTCCGGGGCACAGCCGTTGGTGGCGTTCGTGGGCGAATATCGCCAGCAGTGTCCGGATACAGCAGGAGTGCAGCTTCTCTACGTGGAGTTCAACGAGGAGTTTGAGCGCCAGCGGACGGTGCTGGTTGATACTCTGCCATTGCCCGTCGTTGCTCGCGCTGTGGACGTACCTGGACGTCTCCTCCGAACTCGGGCAGTGGTGCGGGAGTGGGAGATCCGGGAGGGAAACACCAGTGTTGTACTCCCACTGGCGGTTGAGTACGATACAACGCTGCGCCTGGCGGCAGCGCGGACGGTGATCGGCGGGATACCTGAGTGGCTGTCCATCAGTGATGTCTCTGTAACAAGTGGAACGCTACAGAGCTGGGAACAGCAGGGCCAGGCAGCGACGGTATCGTGGAGCCCTCAAGGGCAGGCACAGCTTGCCATAAGGTTTGAGGTACAGCAGAGAAAAACGGATACAGCCGTCCTCTCATTCCTGACAGAACCCCACGATTCGTGTAGCTGTGTGACCCGCTGGGAAGGGGATAGTGTCCGCATCTTCAATACGAGCGGCGTATCAGTGGCAGAGTGGGGTGGGCGCACCGTGCTCCGCATGAGCGGGCATCTCTGCCTGGAGCCTGGCGAAGCATTGGAACTTTACGATCTTCTGGGGAGAGAACAATGGCGGGGGACAGCGCTGGAAGGGCGGCGCTGCGTCCCGCTGCAGAGCCTCTCCCCAGGGGTTTACGTTGGACGATGGCACCGATTCGGGGAGAGCTTCCCCGTGGTCTTCTGTGTGCAATGAAGGTCTGTTGAATTTGCTCTACGAGGGAAGAGGGCAATGCGACGGTGGTTGTCTCTGTGGAATGTGATTGCAACACTGGCGATTGTGCTTCTGGGTGGTGGTGCTGCCTACGGGCAGGCATACGATGTAAAGCTCCCTGTGCTGAGCCTGACAGGGAGCGGTCCTGGATACGATTCCCGGACATACCCAGCAGGCTTCATTGTGGTCCCTCAGCAGGCAAGCCCGCAGCAGCCTCGAGAGCTGCTGGTCCCGGTCTACATCCGGAACTGCTGGGTCCCATCGAACCATCCCGTGTGGGGGAAGGTGTGGCCAATCTACAGCTTTGAGTTCAAGCTCAAGTATGATGGGCGCTTCCTGGAGTTCCTGGGAGTGCAGAAGGTGAGTCCGAACGGTGATAGCGTGTTGGCAAAGGACTTCACCTTTGCGTTCGATGACGTGCCGATCACAGCGTCTCATATGCTGCAGGCACTAGTTGATTGGCATAACCTGGGAAGTGTCCCCACGGCCTACGATCCGCGGCGAGTCCGGATTGTTGCTAGCTCGGCAAAGCCACTCCCGCCCAGCCCGGCAGGACCTGGACAAGACCCGTGGGACCCCACAATTCAGTGCGACCAGCGGCAGTATGTCCCGGTCATTTACCTGCGGTTCCGAGTAACAGGTGTTGTCGGGACGATCGCACGGCTCATCCTCTCCAATGACACGCTGAAGTATAACGACCTCAACCTCAGCGTCTTCCCAGCAGAACCCTTCCCGGGCAATCCCTCGGGATCCCGGTATCGCGACTTTGTGACCTACCGAACGGGTGGGGCAACGGGAAATGTCTCGTACGAAGGGCTGGAAGGCGTTGATAATCGTGGACTCCTGCCCATCGCGAATCTCTACCCGAGCATGCCGGGGATGATCTATGTCTTTATCACCGACCTGCCGCAAATTGGCTTTGAGCCACGGATCGGAGTGGATGCTGTCGTACGCCAGGTCTCGCCGAGCGGAGATGAGTGGGAGGTCATCCACCCGATTGTGCTCGATTCGGCCTCCTGGACTCGGGGTGTTTTCTACGGACGGCGAGAGTTAGTCGTTACCAACGAGGTTGAAGGAACCCGGCTGACAAACGTTGTGGTGGAGTCCAATGCCCGATGGCTCAAGTTCCAAACCTTCGCCGCTGCTCCAGGTGACCGCAATCCCATTCCAGCTATCACCCGTTCTGGTGTGATTGATTACATTGATCGCACGCTGGGAGAAACTATCCTGCAAGACATTCAGAACAATCCACAGTCCCCCTCCCGTCCCCAGAACTTCCGCATCCTATGCGACCCGCAGGAGTTACCGCAGGAGACAGACGCGGCGGGCATCTACGTGGGCTACATCACCTTCCGGACATTCTCAGCTTCTGTCTCTCCCGTGCGGCTGCGGGTGACCTTTATCTACGTGCGTAACCCCGTGGAGCCGAACAACGACCCGCGGAACCTCCAGGCACTCGGTCGGGGAATCCGTATTACGGTGACGAACTCTGCCGCAACACCGCAGTCTACAACGCTGCTCTTCGGGTTGGGGATTCGGGCAACAGACGGGATTGATACGCTCTTCGGGGAAACTATCTACGATGCCCCGCCGGTTGCGGGAAGCTTCTTCGCTCGGTGGTACCTGGATGGGGTTGCGAATGTGCCACCAGGAACAGCTCCCAACGGGCTGCGGGATTTAGTGGGGATCTACGCCTCGCGAGACATCCGGAACGTTTTCTCCGACTCTACCGTGGTCTTCCTCTGTCGCTTCGATGCAGGGGGAGCACAGAACTACCCCGTGACGTTGACGTGGGATACAACGGACTTCCCGGCAGGTGCTCGCCTCTTCCTGCGGGATACCCTCAACGGGACAATCTTCGGGGTAGATATGCGGCAGGCAACCCCCGCGGGTGGGACGCGGATGTCTTACACCATCACCGATGCTCGTATCCGCTCCTTCGTGATCGAGTACACCTACCCACTCGTGGTGCAGTACCCGGTCATCCAGAAGGGCTGGAATCTGCTGTCGCTGCCCGTGCGCCCGGCAAACAATCACTGGCGCATGGTCTACCCGCGGGCAATCAACATTCCGTTCTGGTTTTCCCAGAACCAATACCAGCCTTCGGAGAACCTGAGCGTCGGCTATGGATACTATGTCAAGTATAGCGACTCGGTTGACCGACAGATTGCTGGGGTGCGGCTCCTGCGGATTGACCGGAATGATAACGTGCTGCTCTACGATGGGTGGAATACCATCGGTGGGCTGTCGGTACCGGTCAGCATTGAGCGGATCCAGTTTGAGAACTACGGTGCTGAGCCGCTCCCACAGCGGGTCAGCGGGGTCTATGGCTACAGGACTGATCGGGGCTTCGTGGAAGTCTCTGAGCTTACCCCCGGCTTGGGCTACTGGATCAAGATTCGGGGGAAGGGGTACCTGAAGCTGGAAGCTCCTGGAACTCCGCGGACGGGGATTGTCCGGGATGAGGAGCGGGAGCGAGTGCTGAACACCAGCGTGCCTGTCTCTGTGCGGGATGCAGAGGGGAAGGAGGCAACGCTCTATTTGAGCTCGCTGCCCATTGACCGGGAGCGCTTCGAATTGCCGCCGGTGCCACCGGCCGAGCTGTTCGATGTGCGCTTTGCGAGCGGAACGTACGTTGAGGATGGTGCTTCACCCATCGTTCGCTTCCAAGGTGTGCAGCATCCCGTTACTCTGCGCCTAGAGAGGTCCGCAGCAGCGGAGTACACCGTCATTGATGCTGCCGGGCGGAGCTGGGGAGTGCTCCGGAACGGCACAGAAGTGCGCATTACGGACCCGGGCGTGACAGCTGTCCAGCTGTTGCAGCGGAGCAGCGCTGCAGCAGGCATTCAGCTCAGCATCGCGCCGCAGCCGGCGGCAGATCGGGCACTGCTGACGGTGACGCTGCCGAGCGCAGCTCCTGTGCGCCTTACGCTCTCCAGCATTGTCGGTGAAGAGCTCATGACCCTGTACTCGGGTGAACTCCCGGCAGGGATTCACACACTGCCGCTATCGCTGGAGACGCTCGCGAGCGGGCAATACCTCATTCGGGCAAGTATTGGGCTGGACAACCGCGTGCTGCCGCTCGTTGTGGTCCGCTGAGAACCGGACAAGTGGAGGCTGGGTGGGTGCTCCAAGGGGCATCCACCCAGTTGTGTTTTCGGGGAAAACGATGAAAGCGTGTCTCTGGGGTCTCGTCGGTGGGCTTCTCAGCACTCTGTGTTATGCCCAGTCTCATGTAGAGCTTCCCTTTCGGGTTGGGAATGAGCTGGGCGAAGCGCTGACGCTCGTCGTCGGGGTAGACGAGCGGGCAACAGAGCGCATAGACACGCTGCTGGGTGAGCAAGAGTTGCCACCGATGCATCCGCCACGAGATGTCTTCCATGCAGTACTCCGCTTCTACGATAGTGCTGACGGGGAGTGGAAGTGGACGTATCGAGACTTCCGCCCGCTGCGGCAGACAGACACGTTTTCCATAGAGTACCGGCTGCTGGTGCAGCGCGGGAGCGGACGGAACATAGTGCTCCGCTGGAGCTACCCGCTGCCTGAGGCAATAGACTCCGCGGTCCTCTCCGACCGAGTGACGGGGAGCCTTGTCCGGATTCGGTTCGATGGGGCGCAAGAAGGTACCGTCACGAACGAATTTCTGGAGGAGTTCGCGCTGCGAGTCTGGTATCGCTTTCCGGTGACAGTTTGGGACGCGCACAAGGAGCCCGGACTTGGTGCCGTGGGTGAACGGGCTGTGTGGCTCTATGACCTCTTAGGACGACTGTGCTGGTATGGGAACCACTTCCCACCGGCTGGAGGAATTCCCGAGATCGCCTCAGGGCTGTATATTGGGGTTGAGCAGCACCAGGGGCGGTGGCGACGCTTCCTCTGGTGGAAGCCGTAAGAGGGGATAAGCCGCCTGAAAGCCGTAATTTTGCGCTTGCAAAAAGTCGCATCCTTGGGGAGAATAGGGATGGCTGCTGTGCGGCGACGCCGTCGTCCTCGCAAGTACGTAATGCTCTACTGCCCGGTCCTGATGCGACACACAAGGCATGAGTTCATTGGTGAGCCAATCGATACACCGAACGGACGCCACCAGTGGGCGCGCTGCATGACCACGCATCACGTCCAGCTGGTCAACATAGACCTCTTGGAAGGGAACGGGCGCAACGATGGCGCCATTGTTCCGCTGACTCCGGAGGATTCAAAACGCTACGTCCCCTACGGCGAATATCAGGTCGGCGATGTTATTTACCACCCTGCCTGGGATGATTACGGGATTGTGCGGCGCAAAGAGGTGCTCTCGAACGGGTTGCACGCTATCGTTGTCCAGTTCAAGAAGAACAAAGAGAAACGCCTCATAGAGCGGTTGCAGCAGTAACCAGAGCAGCATGGCAGTTGGCATCACAATTCAGCCGAATGAGTCCATTGACCGGGCGCTGCGGCGCTTCAAGAAGAAGTGCGAGCGCAGCAAGATTCTGCGTGAGTACCGGCGCCATACTGTGTACTTGAAGCCTTCCGAAGAGCGCCGCCTGGAGATGATTCGTGCCCGGCGCCGGCAGCGCCGAGCAGCAGCCGAGGAGGAGTAAGCGACGCTTGGGCAGGAGACCTTCTCCGCAGCAGGACGTTCTCCGATGCTTCCCCTTGCGGTCACGATCTTAGCGCGCGACAGTGCGGCAACGATTGCGCGGGCGATTCGCTCCGTCCAGCCTATTGCCCGGCAGATCGTGGTACTGGATACAGGGTCTGACGATGATACTCCGAGTCAGGCACTGCGTTTGGGGGCAGAGGTCTACTTTGCCCGCTGGGAGGGGGATTTCGCCGCGGCGCGGAATCTGGCACTGCGTCATGTGCGCATGCCGTGGGTTCTAGCGCTCGATAGTGACGAGGAGCTCGAAGGCACTACGCTCCTTGCCCAGGCACATCTGCTGGAGGATCCGGGAATTGGCGGAATCGAGGTTCAACTCCGCAGCGTTGTCTCGCCGGAAGCACGGCACCGCTTCGTGTATAGCCATTGGGCTGTTCGCCTTTTCCGTTCTGCCGAAGGAATAGGCTACTGCGGGCGCATCCATGAGCAGATTCGCCCGGCGCTGGAAGCGCGCGGTTGGAAGCTTGTTCGGGCACCAATCCTCATCTGGCACTATGGGTACACCCCGGACCGCGTTCGGCTGAAAGCACAGCGCAATGCCGAGCTCCTGCGCAGGGAGCTCGAGCATTCTCCAGCAGACGTCTGGCTGCGGTACCATCTCGGGATGGCGCTGTTTGAGTTGGAGGAGAATGAGGAAGCGCTGGAAGTGCTCCGTCCGTGCAGTGAGCATCCAGGATTACAGCCAGAACAGCGCATGTGGGCGCGCCTGCGGGCAGCTCAAGCGGCTCTGCGCCTGGACCGTATTGCGGAAGTAGAGCAACTGCTTGCCCGTCCCCTACCTGACCCGGAGCTGGAGGGATTACGCCGCTTCGTTCTGGCGGCAGCAGTTTTGCAACAGCGCCGTTTTGCCGAAGCACTCACTCTCTTGGATTCTCCTGTTGTCCAAGGGAGCCCGTACGTGCCGCAAGAGGAGCTTGAGGGAATACGTACAGCACTGCGCCGCCTGTTGCCTGCTCAGTAGCCGAGCAAGCGCTCGGCTGTCTGGTAAAACTCCAGCAGATCCCCAAATCGGTATGAGAGCAGCAGCTCCCGGCAGAGAAGTCCGCTGCCGGACTGCCGGAGGAATTCGAGCATCCCTTGTTGTTGCCACATGTACCGCTGGGGAAATCCCGGAAAGCGGCGCTGGAGCTGCCCGTAGCGGACTCGTGCCGGGGCAGACCAGTACCAGCTGAGGATTTCCACGCGCTGGTCGGCGGTAGCATGTGCCAGGATATAGGGGACGACGCAGTTGAGCAGGATTTCCATCCGTAGGTGGGCGCCTTCGGTGGCAATCCGGCGCTGCCCTAGCTCGTACAGCCGCAGCGTGAGCGGATGCGCCGAGCCCCTGTGAAATGCCTGCAGAAACTCCATCAGCGCTGAGGAGGGGAAAGCCTCCAAGAGCGCCTGGAGAGTGCGGCTTGTATGAACCGGACGGCGCCGTTTCCGCAAGTATCGCTCGAAGAAGCTCATCAGCAGTCGCTGGAAGCTCTCAGGGAATTCCCACTGCTGGGTGTACTGGCGCACCTGAACTGTATGCCGAAGAAGACGCAGTAATGCGAAGTACTGCAGTTCCTGCAAGGAAACCAGTGCCTCCGTCGGGGTCTCCTGGGCAGCCAGAGTGTGGAGGATTGCCGTAAGCTCCGCTTCCGGAATGACGAGAACCTCTGGCATGCCTCCCGGCGGGATTCCACCAGGATTGGTGACGATATGGAGGAGCACCCGGGCATATCGAGGATCCTGGGGGTGACCGTGTCGGAGCCACTCCCGAGCTGTCCGGTGGAATTCTCCATCGCCAACGAGGATAGTGCCTTCGAGCAGCAGGACCATGTCACGGAAATCCGGTCCCTCGTAGACGTTGAGTTCACCGGGCGCCAGGACCTGCAGCCGTTTCCCGCTCAGGGTCTGCCAAACACGGGCAGGATCCGAGAGCAGCTGCCAGACGGCGCGTTGTAGGTGGCGTTCAGGAAGCTCCAGCATCGGATCTCTCCTCTGTGGGGAAACCAAGGCGGCGGGCAAATTCCGCTGCTGCGCGGGCAGCAGCTTCGGCAAAGTCGCTCCCACGCGAGGCATAGAGAATCGAGCGTCCGACGTTGACCAGCAGGGGGGCAGCACCATTGGCGGCAAGCAGAGCGTCGCTATCACCCCCTTGTGCTCCAATACCTGGGGCGAGAATCCACGCCTGGGGAGCGTGGTGGCGCAGGCGGGCGAATTCCTCCGGTAGTGTTGCCCCGACAACGAAACCCAGCTCAGCTTGGCGGCTCCAGCGGAGGGCAGAGGTGACAAGGTGGACGGACAACGGCTGTCCGTGAGCACACGGCAGGGCAAGGAAATCCCGGGCACCAGGGTTCGAGGTCCAGACCAGCACGAACACCAGCTTCCCGGCATATGCCAGGAACGGGGCAACGGAATCGGCGCCGAGCAGAGGGTTGACCGTGATGGCATCTACGCCCAGGCGCTCGAAAAAGGTCCGGGCGGCAATTTCGGCTGTGTGCGGGACATCGTTGCGCTTACCATCGGCGATGACACAGACGTCGGACGGAATTGCAGCGAGAACCTCTTCCACCAGGAGCCACCCTGAGGCGCCGAATTGCTCATAGAAAGTCAAGTTCAGCTTGTAGGCGCAGGCGAAGGGGAGTGTTGCCGCAACGATGTCTTGCAGGAAGCGCTTCCAGGGCTGAGCTTCTCGCCGCAGAGGGGCTGGTAAGAGGCGCTCGTCGGGATCCAGCCCGATGCAGAGCCGACTCCGGGTCTGCTGCTGGCGCTGGCGGAGTTTGTCCGTGGCCGATACCATCAGGGCAGCGTGCGGAGAAATTCTCGATAGGGCTGTGCTCGCAGGTTCTGCTCGGTCGGTGGTGGGAGAGCGGCATCGCGAATGCGCTTCCGCATTGCTTCTACGCGGTCTTCCGGCAAAGGGTGGGTGGAAAGCAGTCGTTCCAGAGCTGGGAGGCGGCTCTGACGTTGCTGCGCCAGCTTTTCGAAGAAGAACACCAGTGCTCCGGGATACCATGGAGTGCTACGCAGGTAGCGGAAGGAAAACTCGTCGGCTTCCGCCTCGTCACTCCGGCTGTTGGCCAGGAGTGCCAGCCCAGTGAAGAGATTGGCTACCAACTCAGCTGTTCGGTCAGGACGTTTTCCCAGGAGGATATCTGTCAGCAGTTGGGCGCCGAGCGCCTTTGTCATGCGCTCCGTAGCGTGACGCCGCTCAGCGTGGGCAATTTCGTGCGCCAGCACGGCTGCCAGCGTTGCTTCGTTGTCCAGGAATTTCAGCAGCCCGGTGTAGACATAGATGTAGCCGCCGGGGGTGCAGAAGGCATTGATGGTTTGGTCATCTTGGAGGAGGGTAACCCGATAGGCGAATGTCCCGCGGTAGCGGATGTCGGGTGCGGCGATGAGACGATCCACGATAGACTGCACGTACTGCTGGGCTTGGGGGTTTTGCAGGATGCGGTACTGGCGGGTGTTTGCCCGGATTTCCCGGTCCAGCTCGGCACCGAGCCGGACATCCTCGGAGGGCGGGAAGAGATTGATCTCAACACATGCCGGCAGGCTCAGCGCAGCGATGAGCGCAAATGCACACCACATGGAACACTCTCTGAATCCCACAAGTGTACACCGAGCGACTCTGGATAGAACACCCGTTCCAGCACCAGTCCGTGCGGAGGAGCCAGCGGACTGGCGTACCGGCGGTCACGGGCTGCCAGGGCTTGGCGCAGCTCCTCCAGCGTTCGGCGATAGCGGGCAACTTGGAGCATTGCCCCAACGAGCGCCCGCACCATGCCATAGACGAAGCGGTCTGCCCGAATGTGAAAGCGCCAGCTCTGGTCGCAGAGTTGTTCCCACCGAGCCTCCATGACAGTGCAGACGTATGAGCGTGTCTGCGGATGGTGTTTGGAGAACGTCGTGAAATCCTGCCGCCCGACGAAGAGAGAGGCTGCCTCTGCGAGCAATGCTGGTTCAAAAGGGAATGGCACGTACCAGCAGAAGTGGCGTCCGAAGACAGACGGCGAGCGGGTCAGCGTGTAGGAATACTCCCGCGCACAGGCGTCGTACCGAGCGTGAATGGGGCGCTCTGTCAGCTGGGCACGGCGGACACGGATATCCGGCGGGAGCAGGCTGTTGAGAGCAGCGGGGATACGCTCTTCAGGAATCCGCCAGCTCGGCGGGATTCGAACATGTACGACTTGCCCTCGGGCATGGACCCCGGCATCCGTCCGACCTGCTGCGACGGCGCGGAGGTGGCACGAACAGAGGCGCTTCAGGGTTTCTTCCACAACGGATTGGACCGTCAGCGCTTGCGGCTGGCGCTGCCAGCCAGCGTAGCGCGTCCCGTCGTACTCAAGGCGCAAGAGGAGAGTGCGCCACATACTGCTGTAGCTCCTTCTCGACGTGGCGCTTGAGTTCTGGATACAGTTCCCGCGCTTCACGCTGTAGGTGATGCCAGAAGCCCGGTGGTCGCTGGTGCCACTCCCACGGCTCTTCCTGCGGAGAGGAACGCAACCAGAGGATAGCGCTTTCGGAGACCTCTCCCTCGTGGTAGCGCTCCAGCGACCAGTAGCGATTACGTACCGGAGTGACGTGGCGGAGGTCGGAGACTTCCCCACGGTAGGTGGGGGCACGCCACCATGCGACAGAATCGGAGAGGCGTTCCCGGTCAAGGACAATCTGCACCAGCTCCTTTTGCGCCCGGCGGAGCGGTCCAGCAAAGCGGGTTAGGTATTCCTGCCAGGCAGCTACGTACAGAGGTGCCCGTGGATCGAGAGGGCGAAAGAGGAACACGGGGATATAGCGCGAGACAAACTGCGTGGAATCCCAGCACTCGTAAACATGCACCACCAGAGTACCGCCAACACTGAAGGTATCGTAAAGCCGCAGCGAGGTTGCCACCGGCAGGGTGGGAACAGTGCACCCATACCCCAGCACCACTACGCAGATGCAAGCACCGGCAAGAGCACAACGCATGGAGTTACAGGCTCTGCTTCGTCCACAAGGTCTGGCACGGGATCCTCGCTGCAGGAGAGTACCACACCGTCGTCCAGCTGCAGCAGACGCACCTTCCGTGGCTCCCGCGGCAGCGTCGGAGGGGAAGCGAAACGGACACGGATGTAATTCTCTGTCCACCCTTCCCACGTGCCCGTTGCGGCATCGTACACTTCTGGGATGACGGTGCGGAGCGTTCCTAGATTGCGGCGGTAGAACTCACGGCGCTTTCGGTCAGAGAGCTGGCGTAGGCGGTGAGTGCGTGCCCGTCGGACGGGGATGGGAACACGACCAGACATCGTCGCTGCTGGCGTGCCTTCCCGCTCCGAGTAGGTAAAGGCGTGGATGTACGCAATCGGGAGCTCTTCGAGGAAGCGGTAAGTTGCCGCAAAGTGTTCCTCCGTCTCGCCGGGAAAACCTGTCAGGACATCAACCCCGATGGCACAGTGAGGGATGCGTTCGAGAATGAGGTCGACGACTCGACGGTACCGGTCAACAGTATAGCGGCGACGCATTCGGCGCAAGATCTCCGGCGAACCGCTCTGGAGAGGGATGTGGAAGTGAGGACAGATCAGCTCCGAGTGCGCCACAAGCTCGATGAGCTCCGGGGTGACGAGGTTCGGCTCCAGCGAGGAGAGGCGCACGCGGAAGCTTGGGCGCCGCCGTTCCAGGAAGCGTAGGACATCAATGAGGCGTTCGCCTGTTGGAGCTCGGTACTCGCCCAGGTTGACACCTGTGAGCACAACCTCACGGTATCCTGCTTCTTCCAGCGCCCGAATGTGTTCCTCCAGCTGCTCGAAGGGCATGCTGCGGCTGGGACCCCGCGCTTTCGGAATCGTACAGAAACTGCACCGGTAACTGCAGCCGTCCTGGATTTTCAGGAAGGCTCGAGTGCGGCTGTCGTCGTCGGCAGAGCGGGCAGGCGTGAAACACGGGGAATGGAACGGCGAGACCATGACATGCGGTCCGCCGCCCATCTGCCGGAGCCGTTCTACCAACTCGACCAAGAAGCCTTTTTCCTGATTGCCGAAGATAGCGGAGACCCCTCCGATGCGGGCGATCTCCTCCGCGTTGAGCTGGGCGTAGCAGCCCGTCACGCCGATGAAAGCTCCAGGAGCGCTCCGCAGAGCGCGGCGGATAATCTTCCGGCATTCTGCATCGGCGCTCTCGGTCACGGTGCACGTATTGATCAGAACCACGTCAGCACGCTCCCCGAACGGGACCACGGTGTAGCCAGCCTTCTCGAACTGCTGACGCAGATACGAGGTCTCAGCGTAATTGAGCTTGCAGCCCAGCGTGTAGAACGCTACCCGCGGCATCGGTGCTCTTTGTAAGCAGACTCCTCGTCTTGGACGTCGGCTACTGACGAAGCAGAATGCTATCTTCGTCTTCCGCTGCGGTGCCTCGGTCAATAGGCAAGACGATGCAGAAGCTCTGGAAACGCGTCGGGATTGGCGCTGGTGCCCTCTTTCTCCTGCTCCAGCTGGTTCCCTATGGACGGGACTTTACCAACCCACCTGTTGTTCAGGAGCCGCTGTGGGATAGCCCGCGGACGCGCGAGCTCTTCTTCCGAGTCTGCAAAGATTGCCATAGCAACCAGACGGAGTATCCCTGGTACGCCTGGATTGCTCCTGCTTCGTGGCTCATTGCCCATGACGTCCGGGAGGGTCGGGAGCATTTCAATGTCTCAGAGTGGCACCGCAAGCAGGAAGATGCCGACGAGGCAGCAAAGGAGTATCGCTCCGGTTCGATGCCGCCGCGGCTTTACCTCTGGGCACATCCGCGGGCACAGCTTTCTGAGCAGGAGCGGCAAGAGCTCCTGCGAGGACTGGAAGCGACTTTTGGTAGTCGAGAGGAGCACCACACCCGGCACGAGGAAAGCACCGATCGGTAGAAGTTCAACATCCTCGATAGGCTCTGATGCCGAGACCGCCGCGGATCCCGTTGCGCGATTTCTTCCGCAATCCCGAACGAGCAGCCTACACGATTTCTCCTGATGGGCGATACCTCGCATGGCTGGCACCGTTTGAGCGGCGTATGAATCTCTTCGTCCAGGATCGGTACACCGGTCGAGAGTATCGGCTGACGGCAGAGCGTGACCGCGATCTGCATGCCTATGACTGGGTCAGCGACCGCCTGCTCCTCTTCCTGCGTGACCAGGGTGGGGATGAGAATTTCCGTCTGGCACTCGTTGATGCTGCCGGAGAAATTCCGCTCCGGTGGGTAACCCCCGAGGGTGTCCGTTCCGGGATCGTTGACCCCCGCGAGGATGATGCACACGAGGCGCTGATTTTCACCAACGAGCGCCGTCCGGAGCTCTTCGATGTCTACCGCCTTCGGTTACCCTCGGGTGAACGGGAGTGTGTGGTAGAGAACCCCGGGGGAGTTGTCAGTTGGCTGACAGACCACGATGGGCAGGTGCGCGCCGCTGTTGCTGTTCACGGTATTGAGTCCCACCTGCTCTTCCGTTCAACACCCGAGGAGCCTTTCCGGAGGGTGCTGACGGTAGACTTCCGGACGCGCTGTGAGCCGCTTTTCTTCAGCTTCGATAACCGCCGGCTCTACGCCCTCTCCAACCGCGGTCGGGATAAACTCGCGCTGGTACTGTTAGACCCGGAAACAGCCGAAGAAGAGGTTCTCTTCGAGCATCCCGACGTTGACGTTGCCACAGCGGGGTACTCGCGGAGGCGGAAGGTGCTTACCTACGCTTCCTTTGTGACCTGGAAGCGGGAGTACACCTTCTTCGATCCAGTAATGGCAGCTCTCTACGAGCGTCTGCAGCAGGCACTGGGAACCGAGGAGGAGATTGTTTTCGTCTCGCACGATCGGCAGGAGCGGTTCCACGTCATCCGTACCTACAGCGATCGTTCGCTGGGGGCATACTGGCTGTACGACGCTGGTGAGGATCGACTGGAGAAGCTGGCGGAACTCAGTCCGTGGCTCCCGACGGAGTGGATGGCTCCGATGCGCCCGGTTCAGTACCGTTCCCGGGATGGATGGACGATTCATGGCTACCTGACTCTCCCACTTGGGGTCGAGCCGAGGAATTTGCCCGTTGTCGTTCATCCGCATGGCGGTCCGTGGACACGCGACACGTGGGGCTTCAATCCTGTGGTACAGTTCTTGGCAAATCGGGGATACGCGGTCTTCCAGATGAATTTCCGAGGCTCAACCGGCTACGGACGCGCCTTCTGGGAGGCGTCCTTCAAGCAGTGGGGGCGTGCCATGCAGGATGACATCACCGATGGGGTTCTCTGGCTCATCGAGCAGGGGATTGCCGATCCGAAGCGCATTGCGATTTATGGTGGAAGCTACGGCGGGTATGCTGTACTGGCAGGGCTGGCATTTACCCCTGAACTCTACGCCTGCGGTATTGACTTCGTGGGGGTTTCAAACCTCCTGACCTTCATGAAAACCATCCCGCCGTACTGGGAGCCGCTACGCCCGATGCTCTACGCCATGGTTGGTGATCCGGAGTCAGAGGCTGACTCCCTCCGGGAGGTCTCGCCGGTGTTCCACGCCGATCGTATTCGAGCTCCACTGCTAGTGGCGCAAGGGGCACGCGACCCCCGGGTGAATATCAATGAGTCGAACCAAATCGTGGAAGCCCTCCGCCGCCGGGGAATCCCAGTAGAGTACATCGTCAAAGAGGACGAGGGGCACGGCTTCCGCAACGAAGAGCACCGCTTCGAATTCTACGAGGCGATGGAGCGCTTCCTGGAGCGCTATCTCGGACCGGGCGCGGGGGGAAACAGTGCGCAGTGAAGGTCACTTGAGGATTTGCTAAATTTGACAAGCCCGGATGTGTTCCACACTGTGAGGGGGAACCATGGCGAACCGAGTGATTTCCAACCGTGATGAGACCGTCCCTCTTTTCGAGAATCCCTGGCTGGATCGGCTTACCCACGTACATCCAATAACACCGCTGGTGCTGTACTTGCCGGTGGTCGGGTATTTCAGCTACCACGGGCTCACAACGCTGCCGTGGTACATCTTCGTAGGCTGTTTCCTCGGCGGAATGCTTCTGTGGACTTTTGCCGAGTACTGGATTCACCGGGCAATCTTCCACTATGAGCCGAAATCGGCATGGGGACAGCGACTCCACTTCCTCATGCACGGTGTTCACCACGCTTATCCACGGGACAGCACTCGCCTGGTCATGCCACCGGTGGTGAGTCTGCCATTGGCGGTGCTCTTCTATAGTCTCTTTCGGTGGCTCTTCGGTGCTTACCATCCTGCGGTCTTTGCTGGCTTTGTGTTGGGCTACGTGATTTATGACTCCATCCACTACGCGACCCATCACTTGCCTATGCGTGGGCGCATTGGGCGCTTCTTGAAGGCGCACCACATGCGGCATCACTACGTGGATGAGGACCGTTCCTTCGGTATTAGCACGCCGCTGTGGGACTGGGTTTTCGGGACATACCAGCCGGTCAAGGCTCTCCAGGCACAGAAGCGCCAGACGGAATCAGCGTAGAAATGAGCTGGAGCAACCTGTGCTGACCAGGATGCACGGTGGGGTAGGGCGGGTATTCCTAATTTCGGACCTGTGCTGAGTCTGTCCTACAGCAAGCGAGCCAGTATGCCCTCGTTGCCGAAGGAGCTCATTCTGGAGGTTGTCCAGCCGTGGTGTCCGGGGGTGGAGACATACGAACATCGCGGGCAACTTGCGCTGATTCTGCCGCGGGAGCATGTGGTGGAGGTCGCTCGTGAGCTGCGGGATCACCCACAGACACGCTTTGACATGCTCATAGACATTACGGCAATCGACTGGTACCAGCCGCAGCGCATTCACTGGTACCGCCCAAAGGAGCGCTTCGAGGTAGTGTACTTCCTCTGGTCGAATCCCTTCAAAGCCCGGCTACGGCTGAAGGTGCCGGTACCGGAAAGCGATCCACGCTGTCCCTCGGTGGTTACTGTCTGGGAGAGCGCGAACTGGTACGAACGTGAGACGTACGACATGTACGGTATCCTCTTCGAAGGACATCCGGACCTGCGGCGCTTCTACATGCCGGAAGACTTCGTCCATCCGGAAACTGGGGAACCGCTCTACCCGCTCCGGAAGGACTTTCCTGTCATGGGGATTCCGGGCTCGCTTCCACTGCCTCCTTTCCCAGAAAGGGAGCGGCAGACTCCATAGTGCTATCCCATGCCCGAGATGACGTATCTGGAGGCAATCTCCGACGCCTTGCGGCAGGAGATGCGGCGTGACCCGAGCGTGTTCCTGCTCGGAGAGGATATCGGCGTCTATGGAGGCGCCTTCAAGGTCACGAAAGGATTCCTCACGGAGTTTGGGGAAGGGCGCGTGGTGGACACCCCGATTTCGGAGGCTGCTATCATTGGGGCTGCCATCGGAGCGGCGCTCAATGGACTGCGGCCGGTCGCAGAAATGCAATACATTGACTTCATCACCAACGGCTTCAATCAGCTGGTCAACGTTGCCGCTACCATTGCGTATCGGTGGGGCATTCCAGTGCCGATCGTGATCCGGGGACCTGCGGGTGCTGGGGTAGGCGGTGGACCTTTCCATTCGCGCAATCCCGAAGCGTGGTTCGCCCATACACCGGGATTGAAGGTCGTCTACCCTGCGTTCCCAGCGGATGCTAAAGGTTTGCTCATCGCGGCGATCCGGGATCCCAATCCTGTGGTGTTCCTGGAGCACAAGGGACTCTACCGTAGAGTGCGCCAAGAGGTCCCCTCTGGCACGTACGTCGTACCTTTGGGGAAAGCCTCGGTAGTGCGAGATGGCGAGCACATGAGCATCATTGCCTACGGGAGTGCCGTGCATCAGGCGCTGGAGGCTGCGCAACGGCTGGCTGCTGAGGGAATTGAAGTGGAGGTGGTGGATCTGCGGACGTTAGTCCCTTTCGATGAGGAGACGGTGCTTGCCTCCGTGCACAAGACAGGTCGAGTTCTGATTGTCCATGAGGCGAATCGGACATGCGGCTTTGGGGCAGAGGTCGCGGCGCGTATAGCTGAGAAGGCGTTTACGGCGCTGGATGCCCCGATTCTGCGAGTAGCAGCGGCGGATACCCCGGTGCCGTTCGCGCCATCACTGGAGCGGGCAGTCTTGCCGTCCGTAGAGGCAGTACTTGCGGCAGCCCGGGAACTCCTACGATTCTGAGGGTGTCTCCTGAGGGGAAAGGGGCAGGAGCGTCCCGGCATCCACGCGCACCCAGTGGAAGCGGTGGCGGGCGTGTGCGGGGACACGGTGGGGTTCAGTCAAGGTAATGAAGGTTTGGACAGCTTGCTCTTCCAAGACAGCCAGGGTATCGGCGGTGCGGCGTTCGTCGAGCTCTGCAAAGATGTCATCCAGCAGGAGGATTGGGGTTTCGCTCCGTTTGTGGCGGATGTATTCAAGTTGTGCCAGCCCGAGGCTGAGGGCAATGGACTTGTGTTGCCCGTGTGAGGCGGTTTCCCGAGCATTCAGCCCGTTGAGCAGGAAGAGGAGCTCGTCTTTCTGCGGACCGAATAGGGTCTGCCCTCGGCGCAGCTCTTCGGCATGGAGGAGCTCAGCGCGCTGGCGGAAGCAGGAAGCGATTGCTTCAACCCCCTCCTCCAGGCATTCCTCCGGGAGGCTGTCCGGAAGGTAGCGCAGCTGGAGCTCTTCGGGTGCAATGCGGCGGTAGTACGCCTGGGCGAGAGGCTCGAATTCTCGAAGGAAGTGCCACCGGCGCCAGACCAGTTCCGCACTGAGCTGGATGAAATGGGCAGTCCAGCTCTTCCACTGGAGCCAGAAGTCCGGGGTGGCGTGCTGATGTTGGAGCAGGATGTTGCGCTGGCGCAAGACCCGGCGGTGCTGGAGGAGGAGCTCGGTATAGAGCCGACTGCTCTGGGAGAGGGTCAAATCGAGGAAGCGGCGCCGTTCCTGGGGCGCTCCCATGGTGATTTCCTTCGTTGCTGCTGAGAGGAAGACGACGGGAATGACGCCGATGAGCTCGCCAGGGCGCAGGCTTGCCCCATGCGCGGAGCGAATCTGCTTGCCCGTTGTAGGACTGTAGGTAACCTCCACCCAGTACGGCACCGCATGGTCAGAGCGGGCTTCCAGCCGTACCCAGTACTGGGAAGCACCCTGGCGCACGAGGACAGCATCGGGAGCATCCAATGCCCGTCCCCAAGCACCTACGCAGATGGCTTCCAGCAGCGTTGTTTTGCCCGCGCCGTTGTGCCCAACCAGGAGGTTCATCCCCGGTGCGCAGGACAGAGAAGCAGCCGTGTAAATGCGGAAATCAGAAATCTGCAGGCATTCCAGATGCATCGAGTCTAGAGCCGCACCGGCATCGCGAGAATGACAAGCCCCGATTCTGCAATCGGGAGCTCTTCTTCCTGAACCCGGCGGATGACCACAGGCTTGGTCGGTTCGGTAAACTCCAAGAGGATCTCGTCCGTGTCAGCTGCTCTGAGTGCCTCGCTTAGGTACCGCGCGTTGAAGCCGATGAGGAACTCCTCGCCGGTGTACTCGCCAGGGACCAGCTCGTATGCTCGATCGCCGCGCTCTTCATTTTCCGCCTCGCACGTCACTCCGCCGTGGGTGAAGCGGAGCCGGACAATCCGGAGCTGAGTTCCGGAAAAGAGCGAGACACGTCCGAGCGCATCGAGGAGCTTCTGGCGGTTTGCCCGGAAGCGCTTCGTTGTCTGGCTGGGGATGACTTGCTCATAGGCAGGGAACTTCTCCTGCAGGAGGCGTCCGACGATGGTCAGCTCCGCGGTAGAGAAGGCAACAACATGCTCGTTCCATCCCATGCGGACAGGCTCGCGCGCATGGCGCAGAAGTTCGACGGTGTTTGCAGGCACAAGGCATGTTCCCGCTGTGGCTGTCTCCAGAGGAATCCGGAGCCGGCTCAATCGGTAGCCGTCGGTTGCAACGACGCAGAGCTCGTGAGGCTTCCCTTCGAAGAGCACACCCGTCAGTGCCGGGCGCAGCGGATCATCGGAGGCGGCGAAAAGAACAGAGCGGACAATGTGCTCAACGGCTTCTGCTCCGAGCTCGAGGACGCTTTCCGGAACTTCCTCGCCCTGGGGAAACTCTCCGGCAGGAAGCCCTGCGATCTGGTATCGCCCATACGGGGTCTCTACCGTCAGCGTGGTGTCATGGCACTCGAGCTGGATAGCGTCCGATTTGTCGAGCGAACGCACAATGTCGGAGAGGAGTTTTGCCGGCACGAGAGCAACGCCTGAGGTGACAACCTCTGCTGGGAGGCGACGGGTGATGCGGACTTCTAAATCCGTTGCCGTCACTTCAAGGATCCCATCGTGTGCTGCGAGGCGGAGGCACTCTAGCGCCGGCAACGTTGTCCGGCTCGGGACCGCAGGGAGAACCTCAGAGAGGGCATCTCTGAAGGCGGAGACAGGAATGTGGAGACGCAAAGCAGCGCTCATGAGGAACGTTCACCGCGATGGAACGAGCGGTACACGGACGACGAGTGCAAACTTATCGAATTGCTGCTCTCCTTGCCTGTTGTCGGGGGCATGGGAGAGAGGAGTGTAATTTTGCAAGCACTTCCTGAAGAGAACAGGGCATGCCAGTGGTTTCTCCGTACGGGCGGGATAACGCTGCCGTGCTTTTCGGTCTGGCGGCTATTGCCGCGCTTGTCGGCGGCAGCCTCGGGGGAATTGCCAGCTGGATTGGCGGTGTGGTGGCGGGAGCGCTGGTAGGGCTGACGCTGTGGTTTTTCCGGGACCCCGACCGGGCAATTCCCGCAGAGGCACAGCGGGACGGGGTGGTGCTGTCCCCAGCGGATGGGCGTGTCGTGCAGATTGTACGGCTACAGGAGCCGGAATTCCTGGGTGAGGAGGCAGTCCAGGTGAGCATTTTCCTGTCACCCTTAGATGTCCACGTCAACCGGGTTCCGGTCTCGGGGATTGTCCGTTTCCTCCGGTATGTTCCGGGGCGGTTTTTCGCAGCGTACCGTCCAGAGGCATCCCGGCAGAATGAGCAGACACTCATCGGGGTGGAAACACCGTGTGGGAAGGTGCTCTTCAAGCAGATTGCCGGTGTGTTGGCGCGGCGCATTGTCTGCACTCTCCAGGAGGGGCAGCGAGTGCAAGCGGGGGAGCGTTTCGGAATGATGAAGTTCGGTTCTCGCATGGATGTGCTCCTCCCTGCGCTGCGGGCGGAGCTGTGTGTGCGCGAGGGGATGCGAGTTTGGGCAGGGCAGACGATTCTCGGATACCTTATTCCAGAGTCGGCGGGGCTGTCGCAGAGGGATACCTGAGTCCAGCAGGATGAGGCTTTTCCGGCAGTTGGTGCCGCACCTGTTCACGCTGGCGAATCTCTTCTCGGGTTTCCACGCTATCGTTGTGATTGCCCAAGGGCATTTCATGGAAGGGTTTGCGTTCATTGTACTCGCCTCGCTCTTCGATATGCTCGACGGCATTCTCTCGCGTGCCGTTGGGGTTGCCTCCGAGTTCGGGGTCGAGCTGGATTCGCTCAGCGATGTAGTCTCTTTCGGTGTGGCGCCGGCATACCTTGCCTATGCGGTCCATTTCCACCAGTTTGGAGGAATTGGGATGGTGGTGTCGGCTGTCCCGGCTCTGGCAGGGGCGGTGCGCCTGGCACGCTTCAATGTGCAGCTGACCACATTGGCGGACAAGCCCGAATTTGTTGGGTTGCCAATCCCGGCAGCGGCGTTGACCTTGAGTGCTTACCTGGTCTTCTTCCATCCCCGATCCTTGCCGGCTCCGTGGGACACCGCTGCGCTGGTTGGGCTGGTCCTCGGGCTGGCTGCGCTGATGGTCAGTCGTATGCGCTTCCTGAATATCCCGCGCTATACCCGGCGCTACATTCGCCAACATCCGGTGGAAACGGTCGTCTTCACGCTCGGTGTGCTCGTAGTGGTGGGAACGAAGGGGTATGCGCTCTTTCCGCTGTTATTGCTCTACATCCTCGGCAGCATTGTGCGGGATAGTGTTCGGCGGTGGCGGCAGCGCCATGCCGAGGAGTGGGATGCTGAGAGCTTCCCGGGGGAAGTGAAATGAGGCGCTTTGCTGTCCGAGCGGTTGTCAGTCTCCGACGCTCCATCCTCGATGTTCAGGGGAAAACGGTCGAGCAGGCCCTTCAGGCAATTGGCTTTCCCATGATTGCGCAAGTGCGCATCGGCAAATACATCGAGATGGAGGTGGAGGCATCCTCTGCCGAAGAAGCCCGAGCGGTTGGAGAGGAAGCATGCCGGCGGCTTCTGGCAAACCCTGTCATTGAAGACTACCGCATCGTGGAAGTCGAACCTGTTCCGGCGGTAGCTGTAGGGGAACCGCAATGAAGTTCGCCATTGTTGTCTTCCCGGGCTCGAACTGCGATTGGGATGCCTACTGGGCGGTCCGCTCAGCCCTGGGTGAGGATGCGGAGTTTGTCTGGCATCAGGAGGAGAAGTTGCCCAGCGGGACGGACTGCGTGATTCTGCCCGGTGGTTTCTCCTACGGGGATTACCTTCGGAGTGGGGCTATTGCTCGGTTCTCTCCTGTGATGAGGGCGGTGGTGCGTTTTGCCCGTGCTGGCGGGTTCGTTCTGGGGATTTGTAACGGCTTTCAAATTCTCTGCGAGGCTGGGCTTTTGCCCGGAGCATTTCTGCGGAATCGCTCGCTCCGCTTCATTTGTCGCACGGTGTTCATCCGCGTGGAGCGGGAAGATACTCCGTTCACCAATGCGCTCACGGCGGGGACAGTCCTGCGCATTCCGATCGCCCATGGCGAGGGAAACTACTACGTCGAGCCGCAGACGCTCCGCCAGCTCCACGAGCATGGGCAGATTCTCTTCCGCTACTGCGAAGCCGACGGCGCCGTGACGGAGGCTGCCAACCCGAATGGGTCGGTGGACAACATTGCTGGAGTGCTCAATCGGGAAGGGAATGTCTGCGGTCTGATGCCCCATCCCGAGCGTGCCTGCGAGGCACTGCTGGGCAGCGTGGATGGTTTGGGCATCTTCCGTTCGATACGCCATGCGTGTTCTGCTAGACACGCTGTTGCGCTGGTTTCATAATCTCAGGGCACAGCCATGTTCGGGCTCGGACCGACAGAACTGCTGTTGATTGCGCTGGTCCTCCTGCTGCTGTTTGGTGGGCGGAAGATTCCGGAGCTGATGCGGGGGTTGGGCTCTGGTATCCGGGAGTTCAAGCGGGCGGCATCGCTGGAGGAGGAGCCGGTCTCCCGTTCCAGCACGTCGAGCGTGCCTCCCTCGGCTTCTGCTGCCTCTTCCGAGCAGCCTCCTGCAGCGCGGTAGGTTGGACGCTCTGAGGTGTTCCATGTTCGATGTCGGCGGCGGTGAGCTGCTGCTGATCGTGCTGGTAATTCTGCTCCTGTTCGGACCAAAGCATCTGCCTGAGCTTTCCCGCATGCTGGGGAAGGGCTGGAGGCAGTTGCAGAAAGCTCAAGAGGAGCTGCGCCACCAGCTGCGAGAGCTCTCGGCCGAGCTTGCAGACTCAGCAGAGCGGCGTTCGACTCCACCGATGGTCCCACCGTCCAGACACGATGGGCAATGACGGGGAGTTACGCCGAGTTTCGGCGTCGCCGTCAAGCAGGAGAGCTCCGCTGCCGCGACGTGGTGGAGGCATTCCTCCACCGCATTGAGGAGTATCGGGACCTCAATGCCTTCATCACAGTGGCAGCAGACGATGCCCTCCGGGCAGCTGAGGAATCCGATGCCCGCTTCGATGCCGGAACTCCTCGGGCGCTGGAAGGCTGCGTTGTTGCCGTCAAAGACAACATCTCCACGCGAGGTATTCGCACAACGTGCGCTTCGCGCATGCTGGAAAACTTCGTCCCTGTCTACGATGCGACGGCAGTAGAGCGCTTGAAGGCAGCAGGGGCAGTCATTATTGGCAAAACCAACTTAGACGAGTTCGCCATGGGCTCCTCGAACGAGCATTCCGCCTTTGGACCAGCGCGCAATCCGCATCATCCCGACTACGTCCCGGGGGGCTCTTCGGGAGGCTCAGCTATAGCGGTTGCTGCCCGCCTCTGCCACGTTGCTCTGGGCTCGGATACGGGAGGCTCTGTGCGACAACCGGCGGCGTTCTGCGGTGTCATTGGGTTCAAGCCCAGCTATGGACGCATTTCCCGCTACGGGCTGGTTGCCTTCGCCTCGTCGCTGGATCAGATTGGGATTCTGGCGCAGACGGTGGAAGATGTTGCTGCCGTTTTCGACGCCATCTCCGGGCACGATCCTCGAGATGCTACCACTCTGCCCGAGCCTCCAACCCAGAGCCTGGCTGCTCTGGAGGAGGTGCCCGAAACGCTGCATGTGGGCATACTGCCCGAGCACATTCTCCGAGATTGCCACGAAGAGGTGCGAGAGTGCTACCAGCATCACCTTGCCCTGCTCCGAGATGCCGGGGTCCAGCTGACGACAGTGGAAATTCCCTATAGCTCTGCCTGGGTGCCGACGTACTATGTCATTGCGACGGCTGAGGCTTCCTCCAACCTGGCGCGCTACGATGGGGTCCGCTATGGCTTTCGGGCGCCGGTGGAAGAGGGCGAGGATGTCATAACAGCAACGCGGACAGCTGGCTTTGGAGCAGAGGTCAAGCGTCGTATTATGCTCGGCACGTATGTGCTTTCGGCAGGCTACTACGATGCATACTACCGTAAGGCACAGCGAGCCCGCCGCCTCATTGCTGAGGCGTATGCTCGCGCCTTTGCCTCGCTCCATGTCTTGCTTCTGCCTACCTCGCCGGTGCCCCCCTTCCGGCTGGGGGAACGCTTGGAAGACCCCGTTGCTATGTACTTGGCGGATTACTTTACAGTCTCGGCGAACTTGGCGGGAATACCGGCAGTCAGTCTGCCGGCGGGAAAGACGCGCAGTGGGCTGCCACTAGGGCTCCAGCTCCAGGCACCGTATGGAGCTGATGAAGCCTTACTCCGCTATGCCCGATTCTGCTTGCAGCTGTGGCGCGGTGGTCAGGATCTTCGATGAGCCTGTTCCGGATTTGGGCTGGGACACTCTTTCTAGGGATGCCGGCAGTGCTTTTGGCTCAAAGCTGCCATCCCGGTGACTTCGCTGCTTTTGGCAAGGATCCGGCTTTTCAGGCAGCTCATCCTGTGCCGCAGCCGATAGACACTGCGGGGCTTTCCGGGGTATGGCTCACGGTCCCGACAGCCGGAGGAGTTCCGGCTCGTCTCTATAGCAGCCGGGCAGACCTGCGCTCGGCTTCGGCGGTCCTCCTCATTTTCCATGAGTGGTGGGGGCTCACCGCTGCTGTCCAGCAGGAAGTGCTCCAGTGGGCAGCTGAGCTTCCAGGAGCCGTTGTCGTCGCAGTTGATCTCTACGATGGGAAGAAGACTGATTCCCCGCAGGAGGCGGCGCGTCTGATGCAGGCTGTCTCTGAACAGCGTATCTGGGCAATCCTACAGGGAGTCTTGGCGGCGCTGCCGCGCACGGCGCGGATCGCCACCCTGGGATGGTGCTTCGGAGGAGGATGGGCACTCCAGATGGCTCTCCTGGCAGGTGATCAGGCAGCAGGATGCGTGATGTACTATGGAATGCCAGAGCTGGAGCTGGAGCGTCTCCGGAAGCTCCATTGTCCGGTGCTCGGAATTTTTGCCCGCCGTGACCGCTGGATTACCCCGCAGCTGGTTCAACGCTTCCAGCAAGCAATGCGCCGAGCAGGGAAACAGCTGACAGTGGTCAGCTACGATGCCGACCATGCTTTCGCCAACCCGAGCAATCCGCAGTTCGATTCCCGTGCTGCCGAGGATGCTCGCCGGCGAGCGCGGGAGTTTATTCGGAAGCATCTGCTACGGTAAACTCGTGGAGCAGCCTGTGTGCGTACGCGTACTGGAAGAGCTCCGCTCGTGATGTACATCCCAGCTTCCGGGCAAGGCGGCTCCGATACGTGCTGGCAGTCTTCGGCTCGATACCCAAGAGGCGCCCGATTTCTGAGTAGGATTTGCCCTGAAGCAATAGCAGGAAAATTTGCCATTCGCGTACGGACAAGCGTCCGTGAGGGGGCATATCCACGAGCGCTTTCCGAATTGCCTCGGGGAAAGGCGGGCTCAGGAAACTGTCGCCCCGGAGCAGTGCCCCAATGCCCATGAGGAACTCCTCCGGAGTTGCTTCCGTATTGAGCAGAACTCGTACCCCCAGGCTTAGGAACAGCGGAGCATATGCGGCAGCAGTGGGCGGCACGAGAACCCCAAGCGGGTGTTGGGGTTTCTGATGCGTCAAACTCTCGATGAGCGCGAGCATCCCAGGGTTGAGCACGGTCTGATCGAGCAAGAGCGCTCGGCAGATGCCCGAACGGAGCCGACGCTGTGCTTCGACCACCGAGGTAGCCGTCACCACGGGGAGATCGGCATGGTAGAGCAGCATGAGCCGGAGAGCTTCGCAGCGGAGGGGCGAAGGGGAAAGGAGCAAGAGAGCCGTTGCTGGCTGTTGCTGTTCCATCAGAATATGGGAGCAGAGAAGGCGGTGCGAAATTACAGCGTCCCTGTGGAGCAGAGCTAAAGGCTTGGTTGGCATGCGGTAATTTTGACCATGTCCCGGAAAAGCCTGGGAGTTCGCGATGGTGACGCCGTTCGCACAGCTGTACCGTTCAGGTTCGGGATGTTGGGACAGCAATTCCACCGAGATACTGGGGATGCCGTGCCGGCATGCATTTTTGTGACACCCTCGGGCGGGCTGCTTCCGGGACGGGTGCTCCATGAAGGTGCCTGTGCACCGACAGCACTTACTGGCGGCGGCTCTTTCAGGAAGCCTCATGGGGATTGCTTTTCCGCCTCTCCCGACAGGTGGGCTTGCTTTCGGGGCTTTGGTGCCACTGTTGTGGGTTCTGGAGCAAGCGCCGACACTAACGCACTTGGTTCGGGTGGGGTACGTGTTTGGCTTCTGCTTCCACGGAGCGGCGAATTGGTGGGTCAGTAGCTGGCAGGCGGAAGCAGATCCGTACCTGCTCGTTGCAGGAGTGCTGCTGTGGCTGGGGCATCCGTTGTTTTTTCTGCTCCCGCTCTTGGCAGTCGGATGGCTTGCCCGGCATCTCTCCCCGCGCTGGGCGGTGCGCTGCTTCCCGCTGTTTTGGGTAGCCTTTGAGTGGCTGCACAGTTTGGGCGAGATTGGCTATCCTTGGCTCTTGCTGGGCTATACGCAAGCGCAGCACCAGAGCTGGATTCAGATTGCGGACCTTGCGGGGGTATGGGGAGCCAGCTTCCTGGTCCTCTGGGTCAACGTCGCCGCGTACGAGCTGTTACGTTCGTGGAGCCGAGCGCGGGTACGGGGAGAGAGCTTCCTCCATTGGCTCCGCCAGCGGGCAACCATAGGGATGGTAGTTCTCGCCGCAGCTCTTGTGTCCGTGCCGATGCTCTATGGAATGGTGAGATTGCACCAGCTGCGTTCAACCCCTGTGCGCGGTCTGCTGAGGGCTATCCTTGTGCAACCGGATTTCAATCCTTGGGCGAAGTGGGAGGCGATGACAGCAGTGGAGCAGATTCAGCAGCAACAGCGACTGACCGACAGTCTTCTGCACCGATTCCCAGCCGAGCTCGTTGTGTGGAACGAGACAGCGATTCCTGTGCCGATTACAGCACCGGAGTATCGCTGGCTGTGGGAGTCGCTCCGGGGGTGGGTCCGCCAGCGGGGGTGCGCCCTCTTGAGCGGGTTTGCAGAGATGCAGTTCGTGCCAGCCCATCGAGCAACCCCGCTGATGAAGCCTGTGCCATGGGATTCCACACGGTTTTACGAAGCCTACAATGCCGTGCTACTCCTCTCGCCGGCGGGCGAGCTTGCGGGCGTACATCGGAAGGTGCGCCTGACGCCCTTTGCAGAGCGTTTCCCGTACGCTGAGCTCCTCGGGCGATTGCCGCACGTGGTGGAGTGGGGCGTGGGAATTTCCAGCTGGGCAAAGGGAAGCGAGCAGCGGCTGCTCCGGATGTCGCGGTCGGATGGCGATACGCTGAGGATCGGGGTGGCAATTTGCATTGAGTCCATCTTCCCGGACTTTGCCCGTGCGTATGCCCGACAAGGCGGACAGCTGCTCGTTGTGGTGAGCAACGACGCTTGGTTCGACCATACCCCGGGACCGGCGCAGCACTTCGCTATTGCGCGGGTCCGTGCCATCGAGTTGCGGCGTCCGCTCCTGCGGTGTGCTAATAGCGGGATTACGGCGGCTGTGCTCCCTACGGGTGAGGTCGTAGCAGAGCTACCGCAGTACGTAGCAGCGGCGCTACCGGTTGTGCTCCCACTCGGAGACGCCTCGAGCCTCTACGAGCGGATTGGAGACCTGCTCCCGCAGGGGGCGGCAGTGCTCTGTGGAGTACTGCTGCTGGGGACCGGAGTGCGGCAGGCTGTGCAGCGAAAAATAGCGTAGTTTTGCCTCCCACGTTGGTGTCTGAAGCAGCGACAATATCCATGCGGCGGTGCACCCTTCTGCTCCTTCTCCTGAGTAGCTCTCTCTGGGCGCAGCGGAGCTTCTACCCGATTCGCTTTACAGAATTCACACTTGCCAACGGGCTCCATGTGATCGTGCAGCGGGATACCTCCGCCCCCGTTGTTGCCACGGTGCTCCATTACAAGGTGGGCTCCCGCAACGAAGAGCGGCAGCGTACAGGCTTTGCCCATTTCTTCGAACATCTCATGTTCGAGGGGACTGAACACATCCCACGGGCAGCCATTGATAAGTACATTCAGGAGGCAGGAGGCTCGCTCAACGCCTTTACTTCTTTCGATGCCACGGTGTACCATTTGAGTCTGCCGGCTCACCAATTGCCTTTGGCGCTCTGGATTGAGTCGGAGCGTATGCGTCGTCTCCGTATTGATAGCGTCGGGGTGGAGACGCAGCGCGGCGTAGTCAAGGAAGAGCGGAAGATGCGCTATGAGAATAGCCCATACGGCGATTGGATGGAGCGCATGTTCGCCCGTCTGTTTGCCGGCTCGCCCTACGAGTGGACACCGATAGGCGCATCCCAACACATTGACAGTGCCCGCATCGAGGAGTTCGTGCAGTTTTACAACACGTACTACCATCCGAACAACGCCGTGCTTGCCGTTGTCGGGGATGTCGAGCCGGAGCAGGTACGGCAGTTGGTGCAGACTTATTTTGGTCAGTACCCGCCTGGACCGGAGCTCCCGCCACTGCGCTTTGAGCTTGCCCCGCTTGTGGGAGAGCAGCGGGATACGGTCTTCGATCCGAAAGCGCCGCAACCGGCTGTCTTCATTGGCTGGCGGGGACCGAAGGCAGGCGATACGGATGCCTACGCGATGGAAATGTTGCTCGATATCCTTGCCCGGGGAGAGAGTTCTCGGCTCTACCGGCGACTTGTAGACGAAACGCAGGTGGCAGTGCAGGCATCGGCATTCCTCTTCGACCTTCAGTATGCCGGCGCAATTCTCTCCATCGGTGTTGCGGCACCGGGGAAGTCAATCGAGGAGGTTGAGCGGGAGCTCCTGGCAGTTATCGAGCGCGTCAAGCGTGAGGGGGTTACGGAAGCGGAATTCCAGAAGGCGCGCAATATACGGGAGGCTCGCTTCGTGATGGGGAAGAAAGCTGCCCTGGAGAAGGCACTGTCATTGGCGTCTTACTGGGCAACGTTTGGGGATGCGAATCTCATCAACACGGAGCTGGAACGCTATCTCCGCATCACGCCGCAAGATCTCCAGCGCGTGGCGCAGAAGTACTTTACGGCGGACCGTGTCGTGCTGAGGTATCTCCCCACCCGTTCACAGCAGTAGGTCTGATCACGGGCGGATATTCCCATGCGCGATCTCCATTATGTGTGTCTCGTGCTCGCTGCTCATCTCCTGCTGGCACAAAGCCCTGACCGGAGCCGTCCGCCAGAGCCTTTGCCGGTAAAGGAGTTTCGCTTCCCCTCCTACACGGAGGAACGGCTTCCCAACGGGCTGAAGGTCTTCATTATCGAGGACCATGAGCAGCCAACAGTAACGCTCCGGCTGCAGGTTGCTGCGGGGGACGCTTTCGATGATATCCCAGGCGTTGCCTACGTGACGGCGCTGATGCTGACGAAGGGGGCAGGGAAGCGTTCTGCCCAGCAGATTGCTGCCGCCCTCGATAGCGTCGGGGCAACGCTGGACGCGTCTTCCTCGGGGGATTTCTCCAGCGTGGCAGCAACTACTCTCAAGAAGCATCTCCGCCTGGTTCTGGATATCTTTGCCGATGTCGTGCGTCATCCGACCTTCCCCGAAAGTGAGCTGCAGAAGCTCCGTCCGCAACTGATTGCGGAGATTCGCCAGGAACGGGCGCGGGCAATGTCGCTGGCGCAGGCAATGGCGCGTAAGGTCGCCTATGGGGAAAACCATCCTTACGCTCGGCACCGCACGGAACAGAACATCGAACGCATCCAGGTAGCAGACTTGCGCCGCTTCCATGAGCGGTACTATCAGCCCCAGAATGCAAGCCTGGCCATTGTCGGCGACGTCAAGCCCGGAGAGATCCTCCCGCTGCTGCGTCAGACCTTCGGCGGATGGAAGAAGACTCGGGAGCTGCCACCGCCCCAGCTTCCCGAGGTCCGACCAATGCCAAACGGCATATACTTCATCGCTCGTCCGGGTTCGGTGCAGTCCTCGGTTGTGCTGACGGCTGTCACTGTGCCGTACGTGCACCCGGACTATGACGTGCTGGATGTGCTCGCGGAGCTGTTAGGCTCGGGCTTCGGGGGGCGCCTCTTCCGTACGCTCCGGGAGACCTATGCCTACACCTACGCTCCGTTTGCTTTCCAGACGGGGGCGAAGGTGATCAACCGGATTGCTCTCGGGGCTGATGTGCGTACTCCAGTGACTGATTCAACTCTGCAAGTCATTCGGCGTGAGCTAGAGCAGCTCAGCCAGAATCCGCCCACAGAGGAGGAGCTCAATCGCATCAAGCAAGCGATGGTTGGGGACTACCTGCGCTCGTTCGAGCGTCCAGAGTTCGTCGCTCAACTCCTCCAACGAGCCGACCTCTACGGGCTCCCGAAGGAACAGCTGCGGACCTATCCGCAGCGCATCATGGGGATATCTCCGTGGCAGATCCGGGATGCCGCAGCACGGTATCTTCAGCCGATGGCGCTCCGCACCGTTGTGGTGGGCGCACCAGAGGTGCTGCCGAAGCTTCAAGCACTCGGTGTAGTCTACGAATACACCACCGAGCTGGAACCAGCGCCCACCTACCAGCCCGTCGGGCTGAGTGTCGAGCAGGTGCTCGAGCGATACAGTGCCGCTGTTGGAGGGAGGAAAGCGCTCGAGTCACTTGGCTCGCTTACCCAGCAGTCCCGTATTTCCATGCAGCTGCAGGGTATGACGGTGGAGGGTGAATTGGTGCGCAAATGGAAAGCCCCGAACAAGGTGTTTTCCCAGCTGACAACGGCCTACTTCCAGCAGCGGAGTTGGAGCGACGGCAGCAACGTCTGGGTAGAGCTCAACGGAGTGCGCCATGAAATCACGCCGCGGGAGCAACAGAAGGAGAAGCTCCAGGCGCACCCGTTCTACGTTGCCTTCTTGCCGGAGTTGGGCTTCCAGTGCGAGGTGCTTGGCAAGAAGGGGGATTACCTCGTGCTCAAAGCACGCGCCCCGTATGGCGGAGACCATCTCTACTACTTCAATGCCAGCTCCTTCCTGCTGGAGCGAGCAGAGAAGCTAGAACCCTCGCCCCAGGGGGACCAACCTGTGACAGAGACCTACAGGGACTACATCGAGGTCGGTGGACTCCGCCTTCCGAAGGAAGTCACGGTTGAGAGCCCCTGGGGGACATTTCGGCTGGAGAATGCCTACCAACTCAATCCGTCATTGGAAGACAGCGAATTCCAGCCACCTGCAGAAGGGCGATAGCGAAGGGAGGCTATCCCCTACTGGTAGGGAGGTCCCTCAGGGCGGGGCGAGCGCTTTTCGAGGCGGCGCTGGCGTACCCGCTCACGGAGTTTTTCCCGATGCTCGCGGCGCAGTTCCTGGAGCTTCTCCCACTGCTGGGGTGTGAGGAGCTCTTTGAGCTGTTGCCGGAAACGTTCGCGCAAGCGCTGCTGCTCTTCCCACCGTTGGCGGAGGAGTGTGCGGAGCTGTTCTTGCTGCTGCGTAGTCAGGTCCAGCTGCTTGCTCAGGCGTTCGATCCAGCGGTTCCAGCGTGCTTCCGGTGGGGAGGCAGACGGTGTCTGCTGTGCCGGTACCACAGTGGGGGCACATAGCCCAATCCCGAGCAGAGCAACGAGATGCCATCGGGAGGTAGGCATGGGAAGCAGTGCACGATTGTGACACAAGCACCGTGCTCTTAGAGGCGTGGTGGATGCAGGAGGGTTTAGCTGGGACCGAAAGCTGGGTATCTAATTTTGTCCGTGTGGCAAACTGGAGGCATTGTGATGGCAGAGCGTCCACTGGTCCACAAGTTTGGCGGCGCTGTTTTGCGGTCTCCTGAAGGGTTTGCTGCGATGGCGCAGCGGCTGCACGAATCCGATGGTCAACCGCTCTTGGTCGTTATCTCAGCGCTCGGGCGGGTTACCCGTGAGCTTGAACAGGCGGCCGCCGATGCCGAGCGCGGCGAGTACGGTCGGGCGCTCGAACGGCTCCATCACCTTGTGGAGCAACATCAGCGCTATGCCGCACAGCTTCTGGGCTCTCAGGGACAGCAGCACGTTGCCACGATTCTGGACGAGACAGCCGCCCAGCTGCAAGGGTATCTGGAAGGCATTGCTATCACTGGCGAGCTGACCCCTCGGACGCTCGATCTGGTGCGGTCATTTGGAGAGCGATGGGCTCTGGCGCTGGTTGCAGCATTTCTGCGAGAATGTGGCTTTCCCGTAGTCGCGGTCGACGCAACGGAGTTGCTCTGCACGGATGCCCGCCATGGGATGGCACGTCCACTTCTGGAGCAAACGGCGCAGAGCGTGGAGCGGTCTCTGCGCCCACTTCTTCGCCCAGGGCAAGTCGTGCTAACGCAGGGCTTCATTGCCCGATCTCTCCGCGGGGAGATTACCACAATGGGGCAGGAAAGCTCTGCACTGACGGCAGTGCTACTGGCTGCTCTGGTAGGAGCCGAGGAGCTGCAGGTATGGACAGATGTTCCGGGAGTTCGCACCTGCGACCCGAGCGTTGTACCGGAAGCAGAGCTGCTTCCGGCGTTGTCGTATGGGCAAGCACGGCGAATTGCGCAGGCGGGACTGCGACTGCTTTACCCAGCGGCAATCGCATGCGCTGAGCGCTGGAATATCTGTCTCCGGATTCGTTCGGCGTTCACTCCAGAGGCTGGGGAGACGGTGGTGTCTTCAGTGCCGGGAGAGCTCGTGCCGATGATTATCGGGCGGGAAGGGGTATGGCTACTGGCAGGAACCTCGGCAGAGATGGAGGCAGTGCTGCCGCTTTCCTCTGTTGATGGCAGCACTGTGCTTGCCCGTTGGGAAGACCCAGAGAGCTGTTCTGTTGTGGTAAGCTCTGATATCCCGCCGTATGCCCGAGCTGTGGCAGAGGGAGCACTGCTCACTGTTCTTGCAGCCGAGCAACGGCAGGTAGCCTGTCTGCTGCCGTTGTGTGGACAGCTCCTCTCGGCAGGGCAGCTCTTGCGGCTTTGGTATACGGGGGAAGAGCTTCGGTGTTTCGTTGCAGCCCCCACCTATGAGCCAGCTCTGCGGGCACTCTGGGGTGAACTCCAACGGAGGTGAGTGCACGAAGCCCGGAGAGGCTGCGTCCGTACGTAGCGGTAAGCACGTGGCATGGGAATGGACGGTTCGACCCTTTTTTCCCGGCTTCGCAACCGGCTGCGCCCGGCTCAGGGACAGGGCGGGCTGCGCTCCTCTCCGTGGGTCAAGGGGATGCTCATCGTTGCCACGGTAGTACTCTGCGGGCTTTTCTTCCCATGGCGCACTGAGGAAGTCCCTCCAGAGTGGATGCCGCGCCCAGATCAGCTCGGAAAGCGGTGGCAGGGTCCAGTGGTACGAGCTGAGTACTCCTTCGTTGTGCGCAAGCCCGAGGAGGTCTACCAACGGGAGCTCCGGCAGGTGCTCGATAGTCTCTTTCCCGTCTTTGCCTGGCGTCCTTACCGGCGCGCAGAGCTGGAGCAGGCTCTCCAGGCGTTGCTCGACACCTTCCCGCAGCCTCCTTTCTCCGTGCCGGGGCTGGAGCTCAGGGAGATGCTCGCCGATGAGGGGACTCGCCGGCAGATCAGCCGGACGGTTCTCGCCTTGCTGGCGGAGTTCGGGCAGCGGTACATCACGGATGTGCCGAAAGAGCGCTTGGGGGCAGAGCGGATAACGGTGCGTTCGGCGGCTTTTGCACACCGGAGCGTCCGAATCGAGGAGGTGCTGGATTCAGCAGAGGCGGTATCGGCGCTCCAGGCGCTGGTCGGTCGAACAGTGTCACCACCTCTGCAGCGAGTGGTATTTGAGCTTGGGCTGCGACTGTTGCGCCCGACGCTGTTCTACGATGCCGAGCTGACCAAGGCACTGCAGGAAGCTGCTCGCGCCAGCATTCCCCGGACGTGGGGGATTGTGCGTGCGGGAGAAGTCATCGTTGCACCGGGCGAGATCGTCACCGATACCACAGTGGCTCGGCTGCGTTCCTATGCCAATGCCCGGCTACTCCAGCGGGAACAACGGCTGGGCATTGGGACATTGGCAAGCGGGTTCGGACATGCCGCCTTGATCTGCTCGGTGCTGTTCGTGTACTTGGGTTTTCTGCGTCCCCGAATTTTCCGAGACAATTTGCAACTCCTTGGGCTTGCTACGGGGCTTGTCTGCATCGCTCTTCTGGGGTGGGCGTCTCAGTCCATTGGGAGCGTGCTCCCGCTGGAGTTACTCGTTGTCCTACCGGCGTTCTCCATGGTGGTGGCGATCCTACTGGATTCGCGCACGGCGTTCTATGCAACCGTTACGGCGGCATTGCTCGTTGCCGGGATTCGGCATGGGGATTATTCGACGGGTCTGGTGCTGATGCTCGGGGGGATGCTGGCTGCCTATACCGTTCGGGATTTGGAGAGCCGGCGGCAGCTTTTCCGTTCGATGTTCTTCATCCTGCTAGGGATGGGGGTGGCGGTACTGGTCTTCAGTGCTGCGCAAGGGCAGCGCTGGGATGCGATACTGCTGCGGTGTGGCATGGCTGGACTCAATGCGGCAGTGTCACCGGTGGTGACATTCGGCATCCTGCTGCTCCTGGAGCGGGGGTTCAACGTGGTGACGGACATGCGGCTGCTGGAATACAGCTCGCTGGAGCATCCTCTCCTGCGCGAGCTGCAACACAAAGCCCCGGGGACCTACCAGCACACGCTCAATGTAGCTCGTCTGGCAGAACAAGCGGCGCGGGCTATTGGCGCACGGGCGCTCCTGGTACGGGTCGGTGCATACTTTCACGATATTGGCAAGCTTAGCAAGCCGGAGTATTTTGCCGAAAACCAGCTCGGGGTGGACAACAAGCACGACCGTCTGCCACCGAAGAAGAGCGCCGCCATCATTCGGGAGCATGTCACTGAGGGGATCGAGCTGGCGCGCTCGTACGGATTACCCCCGCAGATTGTGGACTTCATCCCGCAACATCACGGCACCATGCTCATCCGTGCTTTCTGGCAGAAGGCTCTCGAGCAAGCACGCCAGCAGGGGGGCAACCCACCGGCAGAGGCGGATTTCCGCTATCCTGGACCTAAGCCACAGACCAAAGAGGCGGCAATCCTGATGCTGGCCGATGCTGCTGAGGCACTCACGCATGTCCTTCCTCCGGAGCCTGAGCGGTTGGCAGCTGCCTTGGATGAGGTGATCCGAGAGCGGATCCTCGACGGGCAGTTCGATGAGTGCCCGCTGAGTTTTGCTGAGCTGCGCCGTATCCGCGGGGAGCTCCTTGAGGGGATGATTGGCATCCACCATCGGCGGGTTTCCTATGAGACCGCATCTCATGCAGCGGCATCGCCCCGAGTCCCGTGAGCCAGCCTGGGTCCGAGAGTTCGCTGCACATCTACGCTTCGAGCATGGGCTGGCGGAGAACACGCTGCGGGCATATCTGCACCATGTCCGCACTTACTCCAGCTTCTTGCAAGCGCTCGGGATAGAGCACCCAGCTGACGCGGCACTTCCCCATGTTGAAGCCTTCCTCCGACAGCTCCACGAGCTTGGGCTGGCTGCTTCCTCACAGGCGCAGTATGTGGCGGCTCTGCGAGCGCTCTATCGGTTTCTCACTCTTGTGGGGCAGACGACGGCAGACCCCACCGAATTGCTCGTGCTCCCCCGCCGTCAGCGTCCACTGCCCGAAGTTCTCAGCGTCGAGGAAGTCGAGCGGCTCCTGCAGCAACCAGATGTCAGCACTCCGCGTGGGATCCGAGATCGAGCCATTCTGGAGGTGCTCTACGGTTGTGGCGTACGGGTCTGCGAGCTGTGTCAGCTGCGGCTCGGAGACATCTTCGTGGAGGAGGGGTTGGTGCGCGTTCGGGGCAAGGGCGCCAAAGAGCGTCTGGTGCCAATCGGGGCGCATGCCCTTGAGTGGCTCATGCAGTACTGCCGGCGGGTCCGTCCCCTTCTGCTCCGGCGCCCGACGGATCGAGTGTTCCTGAATGCCCGCGGCGGAGCCCTTTCCCGGATGGCGGTCTGGAAGATCGTACAGGAAGCAGCCCGACGTGCGGGAATTGCACGGAGGGTCCATCCCCATACGCTGCGCCACAGCTTTGCCACCCATTTGCTGGAAGGGGGAGCAGACCTGCGCGCCGTACAGGAGATGCTCGGACACGCCAGTATTACGACCACGCAGATTTACACGCATCTGGACCGTTTCTATCTGCGGGAAGTACACCGCAGCTTCCATCCTCGAGGATGAAAGCCCATGCGCTGGATTCTCCTGCTGGGCTTCTGCAGTGCGGTGGGAGCACACGCAGCGCGGGTACAACTCGGGGTAGAGCGCTTTGTGGAGCTCTATCGGGATAGCCTGCGGGGGCGTAGCCTGGCGGTTTTGACTCACGCTGCAGCTCGGCTCCCCGATGGGCGCTTGAGTGTGGAACTCTTGCGCGAAAGCTTCCGCATTGCTGCTCTTTGGACCCCAGAACATGGGTTCTGGGGAACAGCCCCGGCTGGCGCACCTGTGCCCGATGACACTCTGATGGGGCTTCCTGTCTACTCGCTCTATGGACCGCGACGGCGCCCTTCGGAGGAGCTCTTCCGAGGGATAGACGCGGTGGTGGTGGACCTCCAGGACGTGGGGATACGCCCGTACACGTACGTGAGCACCCTGGCCTTGGTCATGGACGCTTGTGCCCAGCGGGGAGTTCCTGTCTACGTGCTCGACCGTCCAAATCCGCTGGGAGGGACGGTGGTAGAGGGAGCGGTGCTGGACACAGTGCTGCGCTCCTTCGTCGGGATGCTTCCCATTCCGTACCGGCATGGGTGTACGCTCGGGGAGCTTGCTGCAATGCTCAACGGGGAGGGATGGCTGTCGCGGTCAGGAGAGGGCGTGCTACACCGATGCTCGTTGACTGTGGTGCCCATGCGAGGGTGGCGGCGAGCTATGGTGTGGGAAGAAACAGGCTTGCCATGGTTTCCGCCCTCGCCCAACATCCCAAGCCCGACAGCAGCCCGGGCAGCAGTCATCACGGGAGCGCTTGGAGAAATGGGACTCTGGAGTGTCGGGATCAGTACTACAACGCCATTCCAGCTTCTGGGTGCCCCTGACTTCCCAGCGGAAACCCTTGCCGAGCGACTGCGGGGAGTGCTTCGAGCGCTCGGCGTGCGAGTCGGTGTTACCCAGTTCGTTCCACGTCATGGACGCTTTGCGCAGCAGCTCTGCCGAGGGATTTTCCTGGTGCCGGAGATGCGTCACGACGGGCGTCTGTTCGCTGCCTTCATTGAGGTGGCAGAGGCGCTCCGGCATCTGTTCCCGGCAATCTGCCGAGAGTTGTCCCCGGCGAGTCGGACAATGCTGGAGAGAGTTCTCGGACGGCGGGAGTTCGTCGAGTCGCTCTGTCGTGCCGGGGATCTCCAACCGTGGCTGACTGCAGGGGTAGAAGCCTTCCAGCTGCGGCGGGAGCGTTACCTGCTTTATCGGTAGAGCCGTCCGTAACCTGTAATTTTGCATGCTTTGAAGCCGTGTCCCAGCAGGGAGTGTGCCATGTCTTCGCCGAAGATGATGCTGGTCGAGGAGATGCTCAAAGCCGAAGGGGAAGAGCTTCGGCGGACAGCTGCCGGTGAGCAAGCACAGATCGAAGAGTTCGGTCCCGGCGACTTCGTCGATGTTGCCATTCGCGTGGTTGAAGGGGATAAAGAGCGGATTCAGCACTTCCAGGGCATCGTTATGTACAAGCGTGGGCAGGGACCGAGCACGACGTTCTGCGTGCGGAAGATTTCGCATGGGGTTGGGGTTGAGCGGATTTTCCCGCTGTATTCCCCCGTCATTGAGAGCGTCAGGGTGCTCCGTCGTGGACGGGTGCGGCGTGCACGGATTTACTTCATCCGCGAGATGTCCGAGAAGCGCATCCGGCAGAAGCTCCGCTACAGCTCCTGAAGTGGATGCTACAAGTTCTGCAACACCAGCGCACGGGGGAGATCCACCTTGTGGAAGTGCCGGTACCGGAGTGCTTCCCCGAGGGGGTTTTGGTACGCACGGCTTACTCGCTTATCAGCGCTGGTACCGAGCGTGCAAGTATTGCCACGGCGCGGGCATCGCTGCTGGGCAAAGCGTTCCGGCGCCCTGACCTGGTGCGTCAAGTATGGCAGACCTTCCGCCGTGAAGGTCTGCGGGCTACTGTGGAGAAAGTCCGGGCGCGGCTCGATGCGTACAAGGCGCTGGGCTACAGTGCTGCTGGGATCGTCGTTGAATCTCGGGTGCCGGAGTTCGCTCCAGGGGATCGGGTTGCCTGCGCTGGTGCAGGGTACGCCGTCCACGCCGAGTACATCGCCGTCCCGCGCCGTCTTGTTGCTCGGGTGCCGAATGAGGTGACGCTGGAGGCAGCCGCGTATACCACGCTGGGAGCAATTGCGCTGAATGGGGTGCGGCAAGCCGATGTGCGACTCGGAGAGAGCGTGCTCGTCATTGGCTTGGGGCTCCTCGGGCTGCTGACCGTCGAGCTGCTGCAGGCCGCTGGGTGTCGTGTGGCGGGGATGGATAGAGAGGAATCCACCTTCCGGCTGGCGCAACAGTTGGGCTGCGAGCGGGTACTTCTGAACACCTGGGAAGCAGTTGCCGACCTCCAGAAGTGGACAGGCAATGTCGGGGTAGACGCTGTCATCATCACTGCTGCTACCCCCAGCAACCAGCCTATTGAGCTGGCGATTGGAGCGGCGCGCAAGCGCGGGCGGATTGTCGTCGTCGGCGCCGTGGGGATGGATATCCCCCGACAGCCGTTCTACGAGAAAGAGCTCGAGCTGCGGATTGCAACGAGCTACGGACCTGGACGCTATGACCCTGAGTACGAAGAGCGGGGGCACGACTACCCACTTGCCTACGTCCGCTGGACCGAACAGCGCAATATGGAAGCCTTCCTCCAGCTGCTTGCCGCCGGGAGAGTGCGGACCGATGTGCTGACAACCCACCGCTTCCCTTTGGAGCAGGCAGCGGACGCATACGAGCTTCTCCGTCGCGGGCAGGAACGGGTCATTGGCATTGTGTTGGAATATCCCGGCGCAGAGAAACCGCCCCGTCGATCGGTGGTGTTGCAGACGCCTCGGCAGCGTTCCGGCGCAGTCCGGCTCGGGGTGATTGGAGCGGGCAGCTTTGCCCAAGCGTACCTCCTGCCAGCGCTGAAACAGGCGGGAGCGGAATTCATCGCACTGGCAAATGCAACCCCAGCCTCGGCACGAGCGGTCGGCGAGCGCTTTGGATTCTCCCTCGTTACTACGCAGGGCGGGGAGGTCATAGCCCATCCCGAGGTTGATGCCATTGTCTGTGCCAGCCGCCACGATTCGCATGCCGCCTATGTGCTGTGTGCTCTCCAGGCAGGCAAGCCGATTTTTGTGGAAAAGCCGCTCGCCATCACCCCGGAGGAGCTCCATCAGATCGACCAGGAGCTTGCCCGCCGTGGAGGGGCTCTCTTTGTGGGCTTCAATCGGCGCTTCAGCGCGGTGTTCCGAGACATCAAAGCGTTTTTCCACGGGCGCAGTACACCGATGGCGATCCTCTACCGAGTCAATGCAGGGGAACTTCCCCGCGACCACTGGCTCCGAGACCCCCGGCAGGGCGGACGCATCATCGGGGAAGCGTGCCATTTCATCGACTGCATGGTGTTTCTGACCGATTCGCTCCCTGTTGCCGTGACAGCAGCCTCGCTCCAATTGCCAGAGCCGGACGCAGGGGAAAGCATCAGTGCGATCCTCCGCTTCCAGGATGGCTCTGTGGGGACTCTGCTCTACCTGACAAATGGGGCTTCTGCGATGGGGAAGGAGTTCTGCGAGGTCTTCTGCCAGGGGCGTGTTGCCCGTATGGAGGACTTCCGCCGAGTGGAATTCCTGCACGGACGACACCGGAGCGTACGGCGATACGATGGCTCGAAGGGGCATCGGGAAGAGATGCAGCTTTTCCTGCAGGCGCTTCGCTCGGGCACGCCATTCCCAATACCGTACGAGCAGCTCCGAGCAGTGACGGCAACTACTTTTGCCATTGAAGAGGCACTCCGCCGGGGAACATGGGTGGATGTGGAAGAGATGCTCCAACCCCAATGGACACACCAGGAGGCGTCCGGCTTACCGTCCCCTTCGTGAATCTGGCAGCCCAGCACGAGGCACTGCACGAGGAGCTCGAGGAAGCGCTCCAGCGAGTTGTCCGCACACAGCAGTTTATTCTCGGTCCAGAGGTAGAAGCGCTCGAGCAGGAGTGTGCAGCGTACCTGCGCCTGCCCCATGCTGTTGCCGTCTCCAGCGGGACAGATGCGTTGCTCATGGCTTTGATGGCACTTGGGATTGGTCCGGGCGATGAGGTCATCGTCCCGACCTGGACTTTTTTCGCGACCGCAGGAGTTGTTGCACGGCTTGCTGCCCGCCCGGTCTTTGCTGATGTGGAACCGCTCGGCTTCGGATTGCGAGCCGAGGAAGTCGAGCGCCGACTAACACCCCGGACGCGGGCGGTTATCCTGGTGCACCTCTACGGGCAGATTGCCCCAGACTCTGAGCGCATTGCCGAGCTCTGCCAGCAGCGTGGCATTGCGCTCATCGAAGACGCTGCCCAAGCCTTTGGAGCACAGTACCGTGATGGCAGAGGAATTGGGCACTTCGGCATGTGCGCCTGCATTTCCTTCTATCCCACGAAGAACCTGGGCGCTTGGGGCGATGCGGGGATGGTAGTAACCCGCTACGATGAGCTTGCCCGGCAGCTCCGCCTGCTGCGCAATCACGGCATGGAACAGCGCTACCTTCACAAGCTCGTCGGCGGGAATTTCCGCATGGATGCTCTCCACGCAGCTGTTCTGCGAGTCAAGCTGCGGCATCTGCCGCAGTGGAATGCACGCCGCCGAGCACATGCCCAACACTACGCCGAGCTCTTTCGCTGCTATGGGCTGGCGCAGGCGCCCGGCACGGCGGAATTCGCACCGTCTGACCATGTCCTCTTGCCAGCGGAGCTCTACGCAGGGCAGACCGAGGTCCCGCATGTCTACCACCAATATGTCGTGCGAGTGCAGCACCGTGATGCGCTGCGGCGCTACCTGACCGACTGTGGGATTGGCACGGAGGTCTATTACCCCATCCCGCTCCATCGGCAGCCAGCGTTCGAGGGCTTAGCGTATCGGGAAGGAGATTTCCCCGTCGCTGAACGGTTGGCAGCAGAGGTTCTTGCCCTGCCGATCTATCCCGAACTGACGCCCGAGCAGCAAGAGGCGGTGGTGAGTTGTATTGCTGCCTTCTTCCGGACTCTGCGATGAGCCCGGTGCGAAGTGTCGCAGTTGCGCTGCCGGTTTCCGCGTTGCCGTCGCGCTTTGCCATCGGGGATTTGGGTCCGGCAGCGCATGCGTTTGTCCGTCAGCTGGCAGCTGCCGGCATCCGCTACTGGCAGATTCTGCCGTGGGGACCGACAACTCCGGGACTGGATAACTCGCCTTACAACGCTCTCTCGGCGTTTGCAGGGAACCCGCTCTGGATCAGTCCGGAGCTGCTCTTGCGGGAGGGTATCTGCGGACGAGCGGAGCTCGAGCGCCTACGCCCGTATACACCCCGGATTGACTACGAGCAGCTCATGGAGGAGCGCCAGGGGCTTTTGCAGGAGTGTTTTGAGCGGCTGCCGCGGAGGCATGTACTCTGGACAGAGTTCGAGAGCTTCTGTGAAGACCAGAGCGAATGGCTTGACGTTTGGGCGTGCTTTGCTTCCCTGCGGGAGATGCACCGTGGGATGCCGTGGAGCCAATGGGAGGCGCCGTATCGGCGCTACCATCCAGGGCTGCTCAGGGAGCTTCAGCGGCGCTGTGCGCGGCGGTTGCACTTCCACCGCTGGGTACAGTTCCTCTTCTTCCGTCAGCTGGAGTTGCTGCGGCAATGGTGTTGTGAGCATGGGGTGGAGCTCATCGGGGATATGCCGCTCTTTGTGGCCTACGACAGTGCGGAGGTCTGGGCATACCCGGAATACTTCCTGCTTGCCGACGATGGGTGTCCGGAATACCTCAGCGGGGCACCGCCCGATGTGTTCAATCCGGAAGGGCAGCTATGGGGGCATCCACTGTACCGCTGGGAGACCCATCGCAGGGAGCACTTCCGCTGGTGGTGTCAGCGGGTGGCGCATGTGATGCGCTTCGTACGCTGGCTCCGGCTGGACCATTTCCGGGGATACGCCGCTTGCTGGGCAGTTCCTCGGGGATCGGGCACTGCTGCCCGGGGCGTCTGGCTGCCATCGCCGGGGGAGGAGCTCCTACACGCGCTCCAGCGTCGGTGGATGCCACTGCCGTTCTTGCCGGAAGACCTCGGAACCATTACGCCAGAAGTTGAGTTGCTGCGCCAACGGTTTGAGCTCCCAACCATGCGGGTGTTGCTCTTTGCTTTCCCGCATCCGGAGCGGAGCCCTCATGCTCCGCACCGGTATAGCATGGACTGCGTCGCTTACACCAGTCTCCACGACACACCACCGGTACGGGGCTGGTTTACGCAACAGCCCGAGGAAGTCCGCCGCAGCGTTGCTCGGTATTGCGGGAGGAGAGTGCGCGAAGAGAATGTTTCCCGTGAATTCCTCCGCCTGGCGCTCCAATCGGCAGCGTGGCTGGTTGTAGTTGCGGCGCAAGACCTCTGTGCGCTGGGAGCAGAGGCACAGCTGAATCGCCCAGGGACGCTGCACGGCAATTGGCGCTGGCGTCTTCCCCCGGGCATGCCGCACATGAGACAGTGGTCTTCCCTGGCAGAACTCTCCACACTCTACGGACGGAGTGCGCTACCATGAGGTGGATGTCGTTCGTCAACACGGGCAGTCCTGCAGTGCGAGGAGCCATGTACATGCGACCGTGGAATGTCGAAGATGCTCTCGAGCTCTACAATGTGAGCGGCTGGGGGGCGGGGTACTTCAGTATCAACGAGCGCGGTCACGTGGTGGTGCGTCCCCGCAAGGACCGGGCAGCTGCTGTAGACCTCAAGGAACTCATGGATGAGCTGCTGCTCCGGGATATTACCCCACCGGTGCTGGTGCGCTTTCTGGATATTTTGGGAGACCGTATCGAAAAGCTCTGGAGCTGTTTCCAGCAGGCGGCAGCAGAGTACGGCTACCAGGGGCACTACTACAACGTGTATCCGATCAAGGTCAACCAGCAGCGACCGGTGGTGGAAGAAATCGTGCGTGCCGGGCGCAATTTTAACGTTGGCTTGGAAGCTGGCTCCAAGCCGGAGCTCCACGCTGTGCTCGGGATTATGGATAATCCGGAAGCCCTCATCATTTGCAACGGCTACAAGGACAGCGACTTCATCGAGCTTGCCCTGCTGGCGCAGAAAATGGGCAAGCAGGTCTTTCTCGTTGTAGAAAAGCTCAATGAGCTGCACCTCATTGCTGAGATTGCCGAGCGAGTCCGCGTCTGCCCAAACCTGGGGATTCGCATCAAGCTTGCCAGCTCTGGCAGTGGACGCTGGGAGGAATCAGCCGGAGACCAGAGCAAATTTGGGCTCAGCTCCAGTGAGCTATTGGAAGCACTCGACTTTGCCAGTGCCCGCAACCTTACCGCCAGTATCCGGCTTATCCACTTCCACCTCGGGAGCCAGATTACGAATATCCGGCGCATCAAGAACGCCCTGCGCGAAGCCGCACAGTTCTACGTTCAGCTTCGCCTCATGGGCTACCCCATCGAGTTTGTAGACGTCGGTGGAGGTCTAGGCGTTGACTACGACGGGACACGCTCTTCGGCACCGAGCAGCGCCAACTACTCAATCCAGGAGTACGCCAACGATGTCATTTCGGCGTTGGGCGAAGCAGCGGCGCGGCATGGTTTGCCGCACCCGCATGTCATCACAGAAGCCGGGCGGGCGTTGACCGCACACCATTCCGTGCTCATCTTCAACGTCTTGGAAGCGGCGGCTCTTCCCCAGTGGAACGATGCAGAACCGCTCCCCGAAGGGGAAGTCCATCCCCTGGTGCATGACCTCCACGAGTTGCTGCAGACGTTGTCTTCCCGCACGATGCTGGAGGCATGGCACGATGCCCAGCAGTATCGGGAGCAACTCCTGGAGCTATTCAACGTAGGCTTGGTGGACTTGCGTACGCGTGCACTCGGCGAGCGCCTCTTCTGGACGGTTGCCCGCCAGGTTTACCAGCTCAGTCAGGAGATGAAACACCCACCTGAGGAGCTGCGCTTCCTGCCGCGTATGCTGGCGGATAAGTACTTTGCCAATTTCTCGCTCTTCCAGTCCCTGCCAGATGCCTGGGCTGTGGATCAGCTCTTTCCCGTCATGCCGATCCATCGCCTTGCCGAGCGCCCGACGCGGATTGCGACACTCCAGGACATCACCTGCGATTCCGATGGGCATCTGGATCGTTTCGTCTGTGCCCGAAGCCTCTGTTCGTACCTCCCGGTCCACGAGCTGCGCCCGAATGAACCCTACTACCTCGGGGTTTTCCTGGTAGGCGCCTACCAGGAGATTCTGGGCGACCTCCACAATCTCTTTGGCGATACAAACACGGTGCACATCCGCGTGGACGAGGAAGGATTCCGCATCGAGCAAGTTGTCGATGGAGAGACAGTTGCCGATGTGCTCGGCTACGTGCAGTTCAACCCCAAACGCTTGGTGCGCACGATGGAGGCGTGGGTGAGCTCGGCAGTCAAAGAGGGGCGCATTTCCCTGCAGGAAGGACGGGAATTCTTGGCAATCTACCGGTCTGGGCTCTACGGCTACACGTACTTGGAATAATGCGCTGCTGGGGCATCTTCCTGCTCGGTCTGGGCTCTCTGGAGCTTTGTGCCCAGGAGCTTGTGACAGCTCATCACAGCTATACGCCCAACGGGGTTACAGCACTCCTCCACCGCGGATTCCGCTCCGCCGATGATGAGAGAGCTTGGGTCGTTGTCCTGGCACTCTCTCTGCCACTAGTGCAGCTACGCGATAGCCTCTGGCTTGTCGGCATTGCCAGCCATCTCCTGCAGGCGAACTCGCTCAACGACATTGGGTTCAATCCCCGTGGGGCACGGTGGGAGGAACAGCTCGTCCTCCTGTGGCAACGTTCCCGATGGAAATTCTACGGTGGGCTACTGCACTTCTGCAAGCACGAAATTGACAATGCCGACCCTCCTGATACTGACGAGCCTGTAGCTGGATACCAGCCGACAAAGCGTGTCCTGATTCTCCACGGACCCTTCGCAGGGGCGCAGTACCGCTCTGGCTGGGGCAGAGGATGGAGAGCCGTGCTGGAAGGGCGGGTGTACGGGTTCGTGATTGCCCAGGATTACCGCGTTCGGGGAACAGATGAGCTCCGGTGGCAGCGTCTGCGAGGATCTCTGGCTGTGCGCGCAAGCCTCGTCGCACATCTGGGACATTTGCGTAGTTTTGGGTCTGTAGCGTATCGGCTGGCGCTTTTCCAAGCGCCGGTAGTAGTGCGGCACGAATACCGTGGGGAGCTGGGCATCACGCTCGGTGCGCTCCCGATTGCGCTCTTCGGCTACGGAGAGCAGCTCTTCGATGACCTAGCACGCCCGTTCCCGCATCCCTCGCGGAGTTTTGGGTTCGGGCTCCGGTGGGTTGGCACTGAGTAAGCATCTGTTCCATAGCCTCCGAGGGCATCATGGGGTGGCGTAGCCTACTGCTGGGCATAGCGGTCTGGGGTGCCTCAATAGCTGGGGCATTCCCTCTGCGATGGACAGAGGGATTCGTCGAGAACCGTGGGCAGTGGGAGCTGCCGTGCCTGTACCTCTATGCCAAAGCTGGATTGACCGTTGGGGTTCTCCCCACAGCGCTTGTCTTCGATGCCTATGAGCAGTGGGTCGAATTCCTGCCAGATAGGTACGACAACCCAGGGCAGAGGCGTATCCACCGACGGGGGCACGTTGTCTGGCTGGAGTTCGAAGGGGCTATGCCGGCGCTGGGACGAATTCAGCTGGCAGAGCCGACAGTGCTCCACTTCATCCGCGGGCGCTCTGCTGAGAACTGGCACCACGATGTTCCTGTTGCCCGGATGGTGGAGCTGGTGGAGCTCTACCCTGGGGTTACCTTGCGGCTATGGGCAATGCCCGAGGGACCTCGGTACGACTTCGTTGTGCGTCCCGGTGCAGATCCTGCGCAACTGCGCGTGCGGCTGCGAGGGGCTGAGCGTGCCCTTGTTGCTCTCCAGGGCGATGAGCTCCGCCTATACGGGGCATACGGACCGGTTGTTGTCCACTCAGCCTTGCGGGCGTACCAGGAGATCGGGGAGCAGCGCGTGGAGATCCCCGTCCGCTTCGTGCTGGAAGCAGCTGGGGCGGGAGCATATCGCCTCCGCTTCGCACTGGAAGGCTACGACATGCGCTATCCTCTCGTCATTGACCCCATTGTGTATGCTACCTGCATTGGCACCGCCGCCGATGAGCGGGCACCGGCGCTCCAGCGCCTCTCCGATGGCTCGATTCTGACCGTTGTGCAGGCAGAAGAGCTCAGCTTCCGGATGACCCCGGGCGCCTACGATACGACTTACAATGGCTTGGCCGATGTCGTTGTGCTCAAGCTGGACCCGACACTGCGCCGGCTGCTGTTTGCTACCTACCTTGGGGGCAGTGGTTCAGATCTCCCAGCTGTCGTCGGGGTTGAGTCCAGCGGCGAGATTCTGGTGGGCGGCTCGACGAATTCCCCGGATTTTCCCGTGCGCAATCCTTACCAACAGCAATTGCGGGGCGGGATGGATCTGTTCGTGACACGGCTGACAGCGCAAGGCTCCCAGCTCCGCTGGTCTACGTACGTCGGGGGTAGTAGCGATGATATTGCCACCACGGGCTCGGTGCGCCGGGATGGGATCGTTGTCCTGGCAGGGCGGACGCAGTCCTCAGATTACCCGACAGTCTCCGGAGCCTATCAGCGGACGTATGCCGGTAACTGGGATGTCTTCCTAACAGCGGTCAGCAATACAGGCGCCTCGCTGAGTTTCTCCACTTTCCTGGGAGGCTCTGATAACGAGTCAGCCTGGTCTGTCTACACCGACCCCGAAGGCTACACGTACCTCTGTGGCGAGACCTCTTCGTCGAACTTCCCAAACTACCCTGTCCCTACGTTTCAAAACCCGGGCAATCGCCCCTACGACCGAGACTACAACGGTGGGACTCGGGATGCTTTCGTGGCGAAGTTCCGTCCGACGAGCGCGACACTGCAGTACTGCACGTTCCTTGGCGGGGATCAAGAGGACTACGCAACCGGGATTATTGCCCGGGACAATGGAGAGGTGTGGGTCGTTGGCGTTACGCGCTCCTCGAATTTCCCCGTCACAGCAGTACCGTACCAGAGGCAGTTGGCAGGTGGCGCGGATGGATTTCTGTGTCGCTTCACCAGCCAGGGCTTGGGGACAGGTGCTCTTCTCTATTCGAGCTTCCTTGGCGGCTCTGCCGATGATGAGCCGCGGGCTGTGGTGGAATTCAACAACGCTCCGATCGTAATTGGGTGGACCCGCTCGGCAAACTTTCCCGTCACTCCCGATGCGCATAGCTCGCGTCCGATCGGGGGGCAGGACATCTTCATCACGGTCTTCCCCGATCTGTTGCCGTACGAGCTCAGCTACAGCACTTTCCTGGGCTCGCCGCGGGATGAGCGTCCACTGGCTGCCGTTATGGATGCTCGGGGAGATTTCTACCTTGCTGGGGAGACGAACTCTGCTGAGCTGTGCCGCGCCGCTGAGGGCTTTCAGAACACCGCTGGTGGGGGCTGGGATGCCTTCGTGGTGAAGTTTGTGCGGGCAACTCTGACGCTCTTCTCCCCGCGGGGTGGGGAGCGTTTCTGCGCGGGAGCCGCTGTTACCGTTTCCTGGAACACCTCGAACACGCAGCCAGGGGACACGTTTCGCATCGAGATCAGCGCAAACCATCAGGAATGGACACCTATTGCAACCGTTGCAGGCACCACAACGTACATGTGGACGGTTCCCGCAACACAGCCTTCGGGGCGCTACTGGCTGCGTATCGTCCACGTTGCCTCAGGGCTTTCCGATGCGAGCGATTCCGCCTTCACCATTGCACAGCCTCCCAGCATTACACAGCAGCCACCGGATACGGTCCGCCTCTGCGTGGGAGACACCCTTGTGCTCCAGGTTTCTGCCTCGGGGGATTCGCTCACATACCAGTGGTATCGGGGTAATGCTCCCATTGCCGGCGCGCAGCAAGCAGTGCTGCGTCTCCCTATCACTGGTCTTGGGCAGGCGGGGCAGTATACGGTGCGGGTCCGCGGGAGCTGTCCTCCGGAGCTGAGCAGCCGGGCAACAACTGTCCTGGTCGAAGAACGCCCGCGCATTGCGCGTATGCCGGAGGATGTCAGCGTGGAGGCGGGACAACGGGCGTGTTTCTCAATCAGTGCTGAGGGGGGAACAAGCCGTCGGTATCAGTGGCTCAAAAACGGCGTCCCCATTCCCGGGGCGACAGACACAAACTTCTGCATCCTGGCGGCAACGGTAGCCGATACGGGGCTATATCAGTGTGTGGTCTGGAACCGCTGCGGAAGCGATACAAGTGCTCCTGGTCGGCTCCAGATTCGGGTGGGTGTTCGTTCAGAGGAGCTGACCCCGCTTCAATTACGATGGCTTCCCTCGCCGGAGGCACCACAGCGTGTGCAGATTGTGCTTCCGGAACCTTGGGCAGTACGCTCGGCACTCTACTCTGTGCTTGGGGTTCGGGTGGCTGAAGGAACGGTGGAGCTGTCTGTCGAGGGGCTTCCCAGCGGGGTCTACTGGTTGGTGGTCGAGAGTGGTCACTCTTCGCGGTGGGTCAGGGCAGTGGTGCTCCTCCGGTAGCGCTCCCAAATATCCTTGCCGGAGAAGGGATCTGGGAGGAGCTGGGAGAGGAACCAGAGAGCGGTGCGCCCTTGCCGTATGCCTTCGGCGAGGATGAGGAGCTGAGGGGTGAAGTCATGGAGTAATTGCCGGCACGCACCGCAAGGGGCAACAGGGGTATCGGTATCGGTCAGTAGGACCAGCAGGACGAAGTCTCGGCGTCCGTTCGCCACGGCTGCTCCCAGGGCTACGCGTTCGGCGCAGAGCGTCAGTCCGTAACTGCTACATTCCACGTTGCAACCGTGCCAGATTGTGCCATCGGTACAGAGCAGTGCTGCCCCGACGGGGAAGTGAGAGTACGGAGCCCAGGCGTGCTGGAGTGCCACCGACGCAGCGCGGCGTACCTCTTCCAGCTGAGCGAGGAAGGTGTCGTAGAAGTCACGATGAGCACTGCGCCAACGAGCGGCTTCCAGGCGGGCTTGAGTATCGGTCTCGGGGGCGTGGAGGGCATAGTATGCCCGCACAAGTGCCTGCCATCGGTGTTCGGCGAGAGCTTCGGGAGAACTCATCAGGAGGACGGTGCTGACGGGACGGTTTCGTGTTTTGCCTGTCCGTTCCAGGCAACGTTGAGCAGGCGGGCTGCCAGGGCATCGTTGAGGCGACGCACCGGAGTCCGATGGGGAGCAGAACGCAGGAGTTCCGGCTCTGTTTCTGCTTCCCGGGCGATGGAAAGCAGGGCATCGGCAAAAGCGTCCAGCGTCTGCTTGGTTTCTGTCTCCGTCGGCTCAATCAGCAGGGCTTCCGGGACGATGAGGGGGAAGTAGACCGTGGGCGCATGGAATCCATAGTCGAGCAAGCGCTTGGCGATATCCATCGTGCGCACGCCGAAGCGCTTGAAAGCAGCGGCGGAGACCACGAACTCGTGCATGGGCGTCTCTGGGTACGGCTGTTGGTAGACGTGCCGGATACGGCTCAGGAGGTAGTTCGCGTTGAGAATCGCATCGCGGCTGACGCGCTGGATGCCGTCCGCGCCCAGCATGCGGATGTACGCATACGCGCGGATGAACATCCCGACGTTGCCGAAGAAGCTGTGGACACGTCCAATGCTCTTCGGGGCGTCCCAGTCCAAGGCATAGCGCTCACCGCGGCGAACGATGCGCGGCACAGGCAGGTACGGGGCAAGGCGGTCGCTGACACAGACAGGACCTGCTCCGGGTCCTCCCCCACCGTGTGGGGTGGAGAAGGTCTTGTGCAGATTGACATGGAGGCAATCCACGCCCATATCGCCGGGGCGGACAAGCCCGATGAGGGCATTGAGATTTGCCCCGTCCATGTAGAGGAGGGCACCTGCCTGGTGAACGAGGCGCTCGATGGTGAGGATGTCCCGCTCGAAGATACCGAGTGTGTTCGGGTTAGTCAGCATGAGGGCGGCGACGTCATCGCCCAGGTGGCGTTCTAATTCACCCAGATCGATGCGTCCAGCGCTATTGGAGCGGATGGTGACTACTTCAAAGCCCACCATGGCTGCTGAAGCGGGATTAGTGCCGTGGGCAGAGTCGGGGATGAGAATTTTCCGTCGCTGAGCTTCTCCACGGTCGAGGTGATAGGCGCGGATCATCAAGATGCCGGTCAGTTCGCCGTGTGCGCCCGCTGCGGGCTGGAGCGAGACGGCAGCAAGCCCCGTGATGCTCTTGAGCGCCTCTGCCAGCTCGTCCATGAGCTGGAGCAGTCCCTGGACGGTCTCCTCCGGTTGCAGCGGGTGCGCGTGCCGGAAGCCTTCCAGGGCAGCGACGCGCTCGTTGAGCTTCGGGTTGTACTTCATCGTACAGGACCCCAGGGGATAGAAGCCCGTATCGACCGAATAGTTGAGCTGCGACAGGCGGACGTAGTGTCGCAGCAGTTCTGGTTCGCTCACCTCAGGGAGTAGTGCCGGCTGGTGTCGCAGGAGGTGTGCCGGGAGCAGTTCGTCCAGTGGCTGTTCAGGGACGTCCAGCGGGGGGAGCGAGAATGCTCGCCGTCCCGGTTGGCTCTTCTCAAAGATGAGGGGCTCCATCGTGGTCTGTGTCTGTGTTTACACGTTCCAGCTCCATCAAGGCTTTGCGGGCAGCGTGCTGCTCGGCCTCTTTCTTGCTGCGACCTCTCCCAACGCCGAGGCAGTGCTCGCCCACGTAGACACCGACGACGAACTCCTTGGCATGTGCTGGTCCACGTTCGGAGAGAACCCTGTACTGGGGGGGAGCTTCGCCGCGGGCTTGGAGGTACTCCAGCAGCAGGCTCTTGTAGTTGGTGTCTTGCAGGAGATGTTCCTCCTCGGCGATGGGAAGTAAGCGGTCCCGTACAAGAGCGCGGGCAGCCTCCAGACCGTGGTCAAGGTAGACAGCGGCAATGAGCGCTTCGAGGGCATCAGCCAGGGGAGCGTCGCTGCCACGTTCGATAGCATGGCGGGCGCTGGGGCTGGCAGTCAGCCAGCGTTCCAGAGTGAGTTTGCGGGCACAAATTGCCAAGGTCCGCCGATTGACTAGCCACGTTCGCATCTTGGTTAGCTCCCCCTCTGGAAGTTCGGGGTAGCGTTCGAAGAGGTACTCCGCTGTCAGGAAACCGAGGAGGGCATCGCCGAGGAATTCCAAGCGTTCGTTTGAGACAACTCCCGGGCGGGTAAACCGGTGCAGCGCCGAACGATGCAGCAGGGCTTGCTCATAGTACGGGGCTTTGCGGATAGGGAAACCGAGCCTCTGTTCCAGCTCCTGCTTGGATGCGCGCGAAAGCGTCCCTATTGGCGGGAAGAGCCGGGAGTGCACCTGCTCAATAGGGGAGCGCTCTTGCGGGCAGAGCCAGCGCCGGAGAGCATCGAGCGCTCTGTGTAGGCTACTCTTGAAATTCCGCAAAGCAGAGCGTAACATTATGGCCGCCGAAGCCAAAGGCGTTGCTGAGGGCGGCGCGGACACGCCGCTGCACAGGGGTATTGGGAACGTAGAAGAGATCGCACTCGGGGTCAGGGGTGCGGTAGTTGATCGTCGGCGGCAGCGTCTGGTGGGCGATTGCCAGCACGGTGGCGATGGCTTCCACCGCGCCGGCAGCTCCCAGCAGATGCCCAGTCATGGATTTCGTGGAGCTGACAGCGAGCCGATACGCATGCTCACCGAAGACGGTTTTGATTGCCAGCGTTTCGGTTTTATCGTTGTACGGTGTCGAGGTCCCGTGGGCGTTGATGTAGTCGATATCGGTTGGCTGCAGACCGGCATCTTCCAGCGCCCAGCGCATGGACAGGATTGCTCCTTCGCCATTCGGGATGGGCTGGGTGATGTGGTAGGCATCATCGCTGAGCCCGAAGCCCTTGAGCTCAGCGTAGATTTTCGGAGCATCGCGGCGAATGGCGTGATCGAGAGCTTCCAAGACCAAGATGCCGGCGCCTTCGCCCATGACGAAGCCGTCCCGCTCAGCATCGAAGGGGCGGCTGGCAGTCTGGGGCGAATCGTTCCGTGTAGAGAGAGCTTTCATTGCATTGAAGCCGGCAATACCCATCGGGCAGATGGCCGCTTCGCTGCCCCCGACGATGACTACATCAGCCAGCCCGCGCTCGATGAGCATCATGCCATCAGCAATGGCATGCGCGGAGGTCGCGCAGGCAGAGACCGTGCTGTAGTTCGGTCCTTTGAGCCCATAGCGGATGGCAATGAGCCCTGGGACAATGTCCACGATGAACATGGGGACGAAGTACGGCGAGATGCGGTCAGGCTTCCCGTTGCGCTCGAAGAGCCGCTGCTGTTGCTCGTGGTACGTCCACATCCCGCCTACGCCAGAACCAACCACGACCCCGACTCGGTAGGGATTGAGCCGGCTGAAATCCAGCCCGGCGTCTTCAACCGCCATGACGGTTGCAGACATGGCAAACTGCGCGAAGAGGTCCATCCGCTGGATGTCCTTGCGGCTCATGTGGAGGAGCGGGTCGTAGTTTTTGACCTCGCAGGCAAAGCGGGTGTCGAACTGCGAGGCGTCAAAGCGCGTGATAGGAGCAGCACCGCTGCGCCCTTCCATCATCGCGCGCCAGAATTCCTCAACGCTGTTCCCAATGGGAGTCACTGCTCCCATGCCCGTGACAACGACTCGGCGTCGATGCTGCTGTGCCATGCCCCGATAGGTTATCCGCCAGACCCACTACCCTGCTCGGCGAGTCGCTGTTCGATATAGCGGACTGCGTCTCCAACGGTCCGGATCTGCTCCGCGTCGGAGTCCTCGATGGTGAGGTTGAATTCCCGCTCGAACTCCATGATCAGCTCCACGATGTCGAGCGAGTCAGCCCCCAGGTCATGCATGAAGGATGCTTCGAGAGTGACCTGGGATTCTTCCACGCCGAGCTTCCGGACGATGATGTCGCGAACACGCTGTTCGACCGTCATTGTTGCGTATCCTCCACAACTTGATGGAACCACCGACTTCTTCCAGGTGGCGCGGCGGGCTCAGAGCGAGAGTCCGCCGTCCACCACGATTGTCTGCCCTGTGATGTACGATGCCTCTGGTGAGGCCAGGAATGCGACCACGGCAGCGATTTCCTCTGCCGAAGCAACACGCCCCAGTGGGATTGCCTGCCGGAGGGCATGCTGTTGCTGTTCGGGGAGCTGAGCCGTCATGGCTGTTTCCACGTAACCAGGCGCGACGCAGTTTACTAAAATATTGCGCGACGCCAATTCCCTTGCCAGAGCCCGGGTCAGCCCAATCAGACCAGCCTTCGCCGCCGCGTAGTTTGCTTGCCCCACATTGCCCATGATACCGACAACGGAGCCGATGTTGATGATCCGTCCGGAGCGGCGAGGCAACATCAGACGGACTGCTGCTCGTGTCCAGAGGAAGGCACCACGGAGGTTGGTATTCAGGACGCGATCCCACTGCTCGGTGCTCATCCGGACCAAGAGTTGGTCAGCGGTAATCCCGGCGTTGTTGACCAGGATATCCAGGCGCTGGCTTTCCTGCTGAATGTGGGCGCAGCAGCGTTCCGCATCCTCTTCCCGTGTCACATCAGCGGGTAGGAAGATCACGCAACGACCGTCGCGATTGAGTTCGTCTTCGATGTGTCGGGCGCGGTCTGCGCCGGTATGGTAGGTTGCGTAGACGAACGCTCCTTCGCGAACGAAGCGGCGCACAATCGCTTCGCCGATACCCCGACTTCCGCCGGTGACCAGCGCGACAAGCCCTTCAAGACGTCGGCTCATAGGATGAGTCTGCCCATATGCGTCGCACGTCTTCGGCAGTATCAATGCCCCGGATGCTGACTCCGGAAAGCGTTCGCTTGACAAGCCCCTGCAGGACTTTGCCCGGACCGACCTCGACGAATTCCCGGACTCCATCGGCATAGAGCCGCTGCAGCGTTTGTTTCCAGCGTACGGGCGAAGTCAGTTGAGCAATCAGGGCGTGTCGCAGCTGGTCTGGTTCCTGAAGAGGCTCGGCCGAGACGTTGCAGTAGATTGGGATCCTCGCACGCTGGAAGGGAGTTTGCTGAATGGCTTCTGCCAGGCGCTCCCGAGCAGGCTCCATCAGCGGGGAGTGGAAAGCTCCGCTGACAGGCAACTCCAGGACTTTGAGTGCCCCAGCGGCGCGGAGGCGTTCGGCGGCTATGCGAACCAACTCGGCAGAGCCGGAGATGACAAGTTGTCCGGGAGCATTGTAGTTGGCAGCCACAACAATCCCATTGCTCTGGGAGAGCTCAGCGCAGAGCGCCTCGACACGCTCGTCCTCCAAACCGATGACTGCAGCCATCATACCTGGGGAGTGCGAGCCTGCGTCAGCCATGAGCTGCCCACGGAGCCGGACCAGGCGTACAGCATCCTCGAAGGAGAGAACGCCGGCGGCATAGAAGGCTGCATACTCTCCCACCGAGTGTCCGGCAACAGCATCGGCGGGAAGGACATCTCGGAGGAGCTCAACGAGGATGGCTTCGTGTACGAAGAGCGCAGGCTGTGTGTACTGCGTCTGCCGGAGCTGCTCGTCCGGTCCGTTGAAGCAGAGGGTGCCGAGCGGAAAGCCCAGCAGAGACTCTGCGCGCTCGAGCAGCTCCCGGGCGCTCGGGAATGCCTCGACGAGGTCCCGAATCATGCCCACGTACTGAGAGCCCTGCCCAGGAAAGAGCCACGCCCGCATCGCTAGTCCGGCTTCGGGAGACTCCAACGCAGGTAGACAGCCCCCCAGGTATAGCCAGCGCCAAAGCTAACCAGGATAAGCCGATCGCCGTAATCGAGTTTCCCTGCCTGGTACCACTCCGAGAGGCACAAGGGGATCGTAGCGGCGGTGGTGTTGCCGTATCGGTCAATATTGACCATGACCTTGTCCATGCTCAGTCCCATACGTTCAGCCGTTGCTGTAATGATGCGCAGATTCGCCTGATGGGGCACGAGCCAAGCGATGTCTTCGGCACGCAGCCCATTGCGCTCCATGATCTGCAGGGTTACTTCCGCCATGCGAATGACAGCTTCTTTGAAGACCGTGCGCCCTTCCTGGAAGACGTAGTGCTCTTTGTTCTGGACCGTCTCCAGCGAGGGCGGCTTTGCGCTTCCGCCGGCAGGCATGTAGAGGTATTGCCCACCCTCGCCATTCATGTAGAGAACCGCATCCAGCACGCCGACATCAGGATTGTCGGACGGCTCCAGTAAGACAACTCCCCCGCCGTCACCGAAGAGCACAGCGGTTGCGCGGTCGTCAAAGTTGACAATAGAGCTCATCTTATCGGCGCCGCAGAGCAGCAGTCGGCGGGAGAATCCAGCCTCGACCAGCTTTGCCGCTACCACCAGGGCGTAGATGAAGCCCGAACAGGCTGCCGAGAGGTCAAAGCCCCATGCCCGAGTTGCACCGAGTTTGCGCTGGACCACAGCAGCGGTGCTGGGGAAGAAGTAGTCGGGCGTGACCGTAGCAACGATGATGCAATCGATGTCTTCTGCCGAGATGCCCCGGCGTTCCAAGCATTGACGGGCGGCAGGGATGATCAGATCGGATGTTGCCCCGTTGCAGGCAAATCGGCGTTCCCGGATACCGGTTCGCTCCACGATCCAGGCGTCACTGGTGTCCAGGTACTGCTCGAAGTAGCTGTTGGGGTAAACGGTTTCGGGCACATAGTGTCCAACCGAAGTGATCGCTGCGCGCGGCATGGGAATCCTCCAGCTTTAGGCACTGATGGGGTTGACCTGGAGGGCGGCTTCCAGGCGCTGGACCAGAGCGCGCTGGATGGCTTCGTGCGCTCGCAAGAGCATGTTGCGGATTGCAACAGGGCTTGAGCGTCCGTGTCCGACAATGACAACTCCTCGGACGCCCAGCAGGGGGACCCCGCCGTAACTCTGGTAGTCAAATTCTCGCAGTAGACGCCGCAGCGTTGGGCGGAAGAACCACAAGAACACGCGTCGCCATAGGTCCCGACTTGCCAGCGAGCGGAGCCGTGCTCGCCACGCAGCGGCAAGACTTTCCCCGAACTTCAGCAGAATGTTGCCCACGAAGCCGTCGCAGACAACTACATCGGCAGCCCCGCGCAGGATATCCCGCCCCTCAACATTGCCGATGAAGTTCGGGCAGTGACTCTTCAGGAGTCGGTAGGCTTCACGAAGCGTGCTCGTGCCCTTGCTTTCCTCCTCGCCGATATTGAGCAGCGCAACCCGCGGGCGCTCAATGCCGAGCAGCTCCCGGGCGTAGACACTGCCCATGAGGGCAAATTCATAGAAGTGGCGGGGTTTGCAGTCTACGTTTGCGCCGACATCCAGCAGGATAGATGGATGATGCCGCTCCGTGGGGACCAGTGTCCCGATGGTCGGACGAGAGACGCCGGAAACCTTTCCCAGAAGTAGCGTGGCAGCAGTTACCACAGCACCGGTGTTTCCTGTGGAGACAACGGCGTCCACCTCGCCGCGGGCATGCAGCTCGATACTGAAGACAAGGGAAGAGTTGCGCTTATGCCGGACGGCGCTGGTCGGGTCATCCTCCATCGTGATGACCTCTTCAGCATGCAGAAGCGGCAAGCGGTCGAGGCTCACATGGAAGCGCTGAGCAACCTCGCGGACGCGCTCCCGATGCCCGACTAAGAGGATTTCCACACCGTGACGACGCAGTTCTGCCAGAGCTTGGACGGCGCCGAGCAGTTCATGAGCCGGGGCGAAATCCCCGCCCATCACATCGAGAGCGATTCGAAGCGGGCGTGTGGGCATCACAGCGCGAGCACTTTCCGACCTCGATAGAACCCGCAGGAAGGGCAAGCTCGGTGGGGCTCTTTGGCTTCTCCACACTGAGGGCAGCTTTCCACGGTCAGCTGGGGATGTTTGTAATGTGTCCGGCGTTTGTCTCGCCGTGAGCGGGAATGGCGGCGTTTCGGGTTCGGCATCGCTCGATTTACTCCGGTTTGTTCAACAAATGGCGCAGCGGAGCCCAGCGTTCATCCTCCACTGCCGGGGGTGCTGCGTACTGCGGGTAGAGCTGCTCGAAGGGAATATCCCGGTATGCCGGAGCAATGCGCTTCATCGGCAGGTGAACCGCTAGCTCTTGCCGTACCTCTTCGGCAAGGTCAATGTGCGTGTCGTCTTCGCGAATGACCTGCAGCTCGTAGGTGCGGTCACGCTGCTCTCCCTGCCGCAAGAGGTAGAGGTCTGTATCGGCAAGGTAGGCAACTTCGATTTCGGCTTCGACCCATTCGGTGTACTCCTCCAATGTGCGGTCGCAGATGAGATGTGCCTGGCAGCGGGCAACACCGACGAACGTGTAGCGGCGTCCGACCTTTTCCAGTGTCCCCGTCAACGTTATCTCACCGAAGAACTCCGGTGCCATATCAGCGATACTCTCTGCTGGGGCGGTCAGGAAAATCTCGTAGTGACCGTCACGGAGCCCCTGAATGCGGATAGAAAGCGCGGATGCCATGGTCGGGCAGCTGCGGTTCGCTACTCGGACTGCAAATATACGGAGCTGGCAAGCCCTTCTAAGGCGCGCTGGCATACGAGCTGCAAGAGCTTTGGTAATTTTGTTCGCCATAGCCTCGGGGGAAGATTGTGGTGTGTGCGTGCCGATACCTCTCTGTCCTGGCTGGCATCCTTGGGTGCTGTCCCGCTGTGCTGGCGGAGTCGACAATCGTGGTGCCGGACACAGCCCTCTGGCAGGGGCAACGGGCAATACTCCCGGTCTGGAGCCAGCTGCACCTTGTGGAGAACTCCGCCCCGTTGAAGCTCGTGCTCCTCTACAGCGCTCACCGATTGCGCATGCTGAGAGCTTTCCCTGATTCACTGTCGGGCTTCTGCTCTACGCTGAGCTTCCACGATACGCTGCTCTCTGGCGATACGGGGCGACTGGAGCTGATCTGCACGCCCTCTGTTGAGATCGGAGAGTACCGCGGGGTCTTTGCCTGGTTGGAGCTTGAAGTGCTGGCAGGGCGGGATACGCTTGCCTGGATTTCTCCTCTGGAGCTCCTCGGCAATGGGACTCCGCTCTCGGTCAGCGGACGCGGGGGACGCATCCGCATTCTGGGGGGACCTCCTGTGGAGCCGGTGGGAATGGAAGGGGTGTGGGTGGGGGCTGCAAATCCCTTTCGGGAGGAGCTTGTCCTTCGCTATAGTGTTGCTCGCTCGGGGCGGGTTGCGTTCCGGATCTTTTCTCTTTCGGGCAAGGAAATCCCAGTGGAGCCCTCCGCCGTTGAAGTCCCGCGGATGGGGACCTACACGCTGCGCTTCCGTTTCCCGCCCTGGGAAGTTGCCAGCGGCGGCTATGTCGTGCAGATGGTAACGGAGTCCGGCGGCGTCTACCTCCTTCCGGTGATGTGTGTGAAATGAGCCTGCATGCGTTGCGCGCTTTCCGTGCTCTCCTGGTGGGCGTGCTCGTAGGGGGTCTTGCCCCGAGCCTTCGAGCAGAGATCAGCTCGGAGGGACGGGAATTCTGGCTCTGCTTCCAGCGTAACCACGAGGAGAGTGGGAACGAGGTCCTCACGCTCATGCTCTTCCTGACCAGCCGATGGGAGGCACTGGTTCGCGTGACGATCCCCGGGCTTGGGTTCGACACGCTGCTTCAGCTGCCTGCACGGACGGTGGTGCCTCTTGCTATCCCGCCAGCTGCGGAACTGCGCAGCTCGGATCAGGTGGAGGTCAGAGCCGTCCATATCCAGGCAGATACCCCGGTAGCTGTCTACGCCCTGAACCGTCGTCGGCAGAGCACGGATACCTACATGGCGCTTCCCTTGACGGCATTGGGAACGGAATACCGCGCGGTGTGCTATCCGCGGCTTTCGGCTGCTTTCGTGCCGCAGATCGCTATCGTTGGGACAGCTGATAGCACCGAAGTTATACTCTCTCCGCCTGAGCCCTTTGTGCAGAGAGCTAAGGAGTTGGGAACTCGGGTCAACGAGGAGTTTCTAAGCCCCCGGCGTATTGTGCTCAATCGCGGTGAGGTCTATCAGGTTTGGGGACCTTCCTCCGGGGAGCCGGCGGATCTTACCGGGCTGCATATTCGAGCCTCACGCCCGGTGGCGGTCTTCAGCGGGCATGTCTGCGCCTATGTGCCGCTTACCGTTCCGGCGTGCAACCATTTGGTCGAGCAACTCCCGCCGGTGCAGAGTTGGGGACGCCATTACTACGTGGGCAAATTGCGGTGGCGCTCGCGCTATGTCGTCCGTGTAGTGGCGCACTATCCAAACACGCAAGTTTTCATCAACGACCGCCCAATACTCCGCCTCGGTGCCGGCGAGTTTTGGGAGCAGACCTTCACCGAGAACGTGCAAATCACGGCAGACAAGCCCATCTTGCTGGCGCAGTTTTCTGAGGGCTACCAGAACGGGGATTCTGTTGGCGATCCGATGATGCTGCTCTTGACCCCGAGCCAGCAGTTCCTGCCGTCATATCGCTTTGCCACTCCCGTTCAGGGCGAATGGCGCCATTTCCTCAACCTCGTAGTACCGCTTTCGGCAGTTAGCTCTCTGCGATTCGATGGAGCGCCGATTCGGGCGAATTTCGAGCCGGTCGGGAAAAGCTCCTATGCCATTGCCCAGATTGAAATCCCGTACGGTTCCCATGTGGTAGAAGCAGATGAACCATTTGGCTTGTACGCGTATGGCTTCGGCTATGGCGCGGATTCCTACGATGCGTATGGGAATCCTGTCGGGCAAGCCTTCCGCGCGGTGGAGCAACAGCAAGATGTCTTGCCGCCGATTGCGGAGATTTCCCAGCAGCGGGATCGAGTTGAGGTAGTCATGCGCGACGATCGTCCGTTGGACCGTGGCTTGTCCGAGGTTCGGATTCTCCGCAGTGAAAACTTGCAGGGCAGGCTCCCGCTGATTACACCGGGGATGTTGCGGGCGGAGGCATCCTTTGCACCAGTCAATCCCAAGAGTTCCGGCTATGCGGTGCTGGCGCTCACCGATGTGGCGGGTAATCGGTCGGTGGTCACGCTCTGCTATACGTATGATCTGCGGGAAGAGAGCTTCCTGTTTGTGCTCTGTGACGGAGAGTATCCAGAGTGTGTGCCTGCGGTTCGGCTGTGGTTTGCAGGTGGGTACCTCCAGCTTGCCAATGTACACCACCGTGCGGCGGTACCGCGGGCGGGAAATCTCCCGCCGATGGACGGGGTTTTCCGTGATGCGACTGGATGGGCAGGTATTGGTGGAGTTTTGGCTGGGATACGGCTTTCGCCGGACTGGGGGCTAGCGGCTCGGGTGAGCCTGGAACTATACGGAGGCACGCTGGCAGCGCCAGATACTGTGCTGCGGCGAGTGCGCCAGTCCGATGGGAGTGTGACGAATTTCCAGGAAGAACGCCTGTTGACCTTGAAGGCGCCGTATCTCGGGGTTGGAATCAGCGCTCTGTGGTTTGGTCTCGGGAGACTCTATCTTCAGGGAGAGCTTGTCCTCCACGTTCGGCTCGGGAGTGCCATTACGCTGCAGCGGCGCATTCTCCAGCCGCCTGGGTATGTGTACAGCCAAACGCAGACACCGGAGTTTGAGGAGTCTGTGGGCACCTTTTCCGGGTTGCGTGCCTTCTATGGCAGTGCGGCGCTCGGCGCAGGGCTCTCCTATCCTCTCACCACGAGCTGGTCATTCCTGGTCGAGGCGTTTTACCGGCTGGGGCTATCGGATTTGGTTACTGTTGGGCGCTGGCGGCTCAACCAGCTGGGCATGCGCCTTGGGGTGCTCTATCGCTGGTGGCGCTAGCCGGCACCTTCAGCGGTTTCTTCCGCCGATACCTTGGGAGCTACCACGGTGACGATCACAGTATCCGGGTGTTCCAGGATGCGGAAGGTGGGGAAGGAGAGGTCCCGGACGTGGAGCGATTGCCCAATCTCAAGCCCCGAGATGTCAATGGGAATGTGTTCGGGGAGATCTTTGGGAAGGCATTCAATGCGCAGAGCATGGATGAAGTGCTCCAGAATCCCCCCTTTGGTGACCCCAACGGGGGTTCCTGTCAGGACAACGGGGACCTCGACCTCCACCGGGCGGTTAGCTGTCACCAGCTGGAGGTCGAAGTGGATGGGAACATCGGTCACGGGGTCGAAGGCGGTATCTTTGAGGACGCACTCATAGGTCTGTGCCTCGCCTTCGATGGAGAGCCGGATAACGTGGGTCCCCCGGGAGGTGAGAACAGCACGTAGTCCGTGGAGCCGTGCAGCAATCGGGATAGGAGTGATACCGCTGCCGTAGAGGATTCCGGGGACAAACCCTTGGCGACGGAGCGCGCGTGCTGCCGCACGCCCGCTGGGACGCCGTTGAACGGTCAGGCTGAGGGTTTCTGCCATCGCTGCCTCGGGAGATTATCGCACAATTTCAAACAGAGAGCTGATAGA
>Ga0209289_100066_pt1 | contig 68861 bp, 54 predicted proteins | sample GXS110809BmetaG_FD_184121 | JGI IMG/M metagenome (GOLD analysis project Ga0209289, IMG submission 184121) | Hot spring microbial communities from Gongxiaoshe hot spring, China to study Microbial Dark Matter (Phase II) - GXS 110809B (SPAdes)... ... | reverse complement strand
TGCCTGTGACCGGTGGTGGCGCAACTGTAGGCTCAGCCGTAAGGTGAACGGTCGGCACTGGCGATGGAACAGGAGTCTCTTTTCCAGGGGTAACTTCCGGCGCGACCGGAACTACCTCCCGAGGCGCCCGACGCTGCTCCAAATAGCGCAATAAGTCCTGCTTGGTTACTCGCCCCTCTAAGCCCGTACCAGGAATCCGTTCCAGCTCCTCCAACGGGATACCCTCTGCTTCCGCAATTGCCCGTACCAAGGGGGAGTAGAAGCGACCTTTGCTCATGCGGGGGATCTTGGTCGATGCCTGTTTACGCCCATCTCCTTCTGCAACAGAACTTGGAGATGGAGTAACTACCGTTGATGTAAGTGTTGGTTCCGTAATTATCCGGGAAGCCGCCGGCGGCATCGGAGGAGTTGGTGGGAGGGTCTCCCTCACTTCTTGGGCTGATGGTTTTACCTCCGGAGCTGAAGGCACAGCAGCTACTTCCCCTACGGCAATCCTGGCAATGACTTTTCCGACAGCTACCGTCTCACCCTCAGGGTACAATATCTCCACCACTACCCCCGACGCCGGAGCCGGTATCTCCGTGTCTACCTTGTCCGTGGATATCTCTAGCAACGTCTCATCCTGCTCTACCCTCTCCCCTACCCGCTTCAACCACCGAATAATCTTCCCCTCCTGTACCGATTCCCCCATCTTCGGCATGACAACGTCAACAAGCGTTTGTCCGGTAAAGCCTGCTACGGTAGATAGGGGTTCCTCCATAACCACTTGCTCAGATACTATCGGTTGCCCAGTAACAGAAGCGATTTCCTGTGCTGTGGCTGAGGTTGTTAGCTGACTCGTTCCTTCGGGGAACGATTCCGTCGGCACACTTTCTACAGTCGCTGATACCTCCGTTTCAATCCTGGCAATGACTTTTCCGACAGCTACCGTCTCACCCTCAGGGTACAATATCTCCACCACTACTCCCGACGCCGGAGCCGGTATCTCCGTGTCTACCTTGTCCGTGGATATCTCCAGCAACGTCTCATCCTGCTCTACCCTCTCCCCTACCCGCTTCAACCACCGAATAATCTTCCCCTCCTGTACCGATTCCCCCATCTTCGGCATGACAACGTCGATCCGCATAGCACTGCCGCCAACCGATACACATCCAGTGTGCAACTTACAAAATTCGCACCTGCCAGATAGTTAACCCCCTTTCTAAACGGAAGCTCCCTCAATATTCGTCCCATTCGTGCGGTTACCATAAGCTATAAAGCTTCCATGAAACCTCTGCGTATAGGGCTCCTCGTCACCCTCGTTGGTGTTGCCCTGATCTTGGAAGGGAAAGCCCAATTCGGCAAAAACAAAGTACAGTATCAGCGCTTCACATGGCGTTACTTTCAATCCCGCCACCTGGATGTCTACTTTTCCGAAGGCGGGGAATACCTTGCCCGCTTTGCAGCTATCGTTGGAGAACGGGCACTCCGCTCTATCCAACAAACCGTCGGACATCGCATTACCCGACGGATCTCTCTCATTGTATACAACTCCCACGCAGAGTTTCAGCAAACAAACGTGGTCTGGGAGTTCCTCCCCCAAGGAGTCGGAGGAGTAACGGAGCTCTTTAAAAATCGTGTCGTCGTTCCCTTTGAGGGAAACTACGAACAATTTCGCCATGTTATCCACCACGAGCTGGTCCACGCCGTGCTCAACGATATGTTTTACGGCGGTAGCTTACAGAATGCTCTCACCCGAGGAGTGAACGTGGAACTCCCCATCTGGATGAACGAGGGGCTGTGCGAGTTTGAGAGCTTAGGAGGCTATGACTCGCGGACAGACATGTTCCTCCGTGACTTGGCTTTAAGCGAGGAGCTGCGGGGACTGGAGTTCCTGGATGGCTACCTGGCTTACCGTGGAGGACAAGCCTTTTATTGGTACGTAGCACGTAAGTACGGGCGGGAGAAGATCGCAGAACTGCTCCAACGCCTCAAAGTTCAACGAAACCTCAATGCCGTCTTCCAGAGCGCTTTCAAAATGAGCTTTGAAGACTTCTCGCGCCAATGGACCTGGGAGATGAAGAAGCTCTACTGGCCTGATATTGGACGTTTTGAAGATGTGCGGGACTTCGCCCAGCGCTTGACCAACCGTTGGCGCGAGGATTACTTCTACAACACCTCCCCGGCATTATCCCCCGACGGTTCCCGCCTGGCATTTATCTCTGACCGCACGGGGACCTTTGCCCTTTACCTCATGGAGCTCCAGCGTCCCCAAGAACGTCCCCGACTTTTAGTCACGAGCGGACGAGAACGGGATTTTGAAGAGCTCAACCTCTTGACCCCGAGCATTGCCTGGAATCCCCAAGGGACTCAGTTAGCCGTGGCAGCAAAAGCAGGAGGCGAGACTGGTATCTACATTTTGGATGTAGCCACCGGCGATTACCGCCGCCTCCTCCTTGGATTCAGGACCATCTCCTCCATCGCTTGGTCTCCCGATAGCTCCCGTCTCCTCTTCGTTGCAAGCCGTAACGAGCAGCCTGACCTTTGGATATATAACCTCCAGAATGGACAGCTGCAAAACCTCACCGATGACGTGTTCACCGAACTTGCCCCAGTATGGTCACCAGATGGTAGTCGTATCTACTTCGTTTCCGACCGAGCTAATGTACTCCAGATAGGGCTCAAATCACAGCCACAGATGTGGAATCACCCCACAGCAAGTTCCGACATCTACGAACTTGAGCTGGCAACACGCACGCTGCGTCGCCTGACTTTCACTCCTGAAGCCACCAAGACTTCTTTGGCTATCTCCTCTGAAGGTTCCCACTTGCTTTTTGTTTCCGATGCAAACGGCATTGGGAATGTCTATGTTCTCCATCTACAAACTGGTCACATCCGCCCATTGACGAATTCTGCCTATGGCATTAGCCAAATCTCCCTCTCCGCCGATGGAACCCTTCTGGCCATGTCTGTCCAAATCCAAGGGGGATACGACCTCTTTTTGCTGCGCTTTCCCTTGGAACGACGCCTTTCTGTTGACACACTCCCGCTAACCCTCTTCCGCCAAGAACAGCAACAAGCGCGTACTACCGATCTGCCTTCTACACCGCCTGATACGGCAGCAACAGAGTATCATTACCCCACCTTCACATTCAGCCTGCGAGATCAGCGCATGGTTCTTCCCAATCCCGATGCGTTCTCCCCCAATGTCCCTTTTTCCTCGACAGCAGACCCTCAGTACCCCGATGGGGATTCTCTCAGTGGACCACGTCCTTATCGGATTGCTTTCTCTCCCGATATTGTCATTGGAAGTGCCGGCTACAGTACTTTCTTCGGACTCCAGGGAATTACCCAAATGCTCTTCAGCGATGTATTGGGCGATCACCAAATTTACGCTGAAGCAAACCTGATGCTGGATCTTAAGAACAGCAATTTCCTGTTCTCCTACGCCTACCTCCCTGACCTGATCGACTACCAAGGTACGGCATTCCACCAAGTCGGCTATGTCATACGCAGCAACGACTCTCTGTACCGCTTCCGTGCGTACGGTCTCTGGGGCAATGCCCTATATCCGTTTGACCGCTTCAACCGCATTGAGTGGGGCTTCGGTATTGCACGAGCAACGCGCGAGAACATGGACAACACGGAGCCTCCGTTCGAGCCTCCGTTGGAACGCACATTGATAGTGCCCACCCTCCGCTATGTCCACGACGATGTACTGTGGGGCTTTCTCTCCCCTATAGACGGAAGCCGATACTATGTTGGAATACAGCTTGTTCCTAAGTTGTCGCAAAACGGCATCGGATTTGCTACTTTCCAAGTGGACTACCGTCACTACTTCCGGCTGGGTCGCTGGAGCAGCCTTGCCGTCCGAATAACTGGGGGTGCTAGTGTTGGTCCCAACCCACAGAAGTTCTTCACCCTCGGCACGGATAACTGGCTGAATCCTTCCTTCCCGACCCGTCAACTGCCCTACGATCTTCCGGAGGACTTTCTGTTCGCCACGGCTGTTTTCCCCCTACGCGGATACGGAGTTGCCGAACGTATGTCCTCACGCTTTGCTCTGCTGAACCTGGAACTGCGCCTCCCCGTCTTCGTTGCCCTCTGGACCTCACCTGCTCCATTACTGGTGCAATCCATCACACCCGTTGCCTTTCTTGATGCCGGCCTCTTCTGGTCCACAACTCCACGCCCATTTATCACAACGAGCTCTGGCAATCGGCAAGCTCAAGACTTGCTGCTCAGCACCGGTACCGGGATTCGCATGGTGTTGTTTGGCTTCCCCTTCCGGCTGGACGTAGCTTGGCGATACATCGGTGAAACCTTCTCCAAGCCCGCCTACCTTTTCTCACTGGGTCTTGACTTCTAGCTTCACAGTCGCCGAGGTCTAAGGAGAACAGAACCGTAGGTCTCAAACTCCTCCAACACCTTCCCACCCCCACGGACAACCGCCGTCAGCGGATCATCGGCAACGTGAACAGGTAAGTCCGTTACCCGCTCCAGACGCTTATCTAAACCCTTCAGCAAGGCACCTCCACCGGTGAGAACAATTCCCCGATCGTAAATATCGGCAGCCAACTCAGGAGGAGTACGCTCCAACAAAGTGAGCACAGCTTGGACAATAATGCTAATCGGCTCTTCCAAAGCGCGCCGGATTTCCTCAGAAGTTACCCGAATCATCTGAGGGATACCCGTCACCAGATTCCGTCCACGTACCTCAATCTCATACTCTTCCTCCAACGGAACAGCTGAGCCTATTTGGCACTTTATTGTCTCGGCCGTACGCTCACCAATAAGCATATTGTGCTGCCGCCGGAAATACTGGATGATTGCATTGGTCATCTCATCCCCGGCAACACGGACGGACTCCTCCGCCACAATGCCAGAGAGGGCGATCACTGCAATCTCCGTTGTCCCCCCGCCAATATCTACAATCATGTTGCCGGTCGGTTCGTGGACGTCTATACCAACTCCGATAGCTGCCGCCATCGGCTCTGCCAGCAAGTAAACGTCTTTTGCACCGGCTTGTTCAGCGCTATCCCGAACCGCTCGCTTTTCCACCTCGGTAATCCCAACGGGAACACACACAATCACTCGACGGGGCGGCAACGCACCGGTACTAACCCGGCGGATAAAAGCACGCAACATGCTCTCGGCAATCTCAAAATCGGCAATGACCCCATCTTTGAGGGGGCGAATAACCCGGATATCCCGGTGCGTCTTTCCAATCATCGCCTGGGCTTCATGCCCAAGGGCAATCAATTGACGGGAATTGCGCTCGTAGGCAACAACAGAGGGTTCGTTGAGAACAATACCGCGTCCTTTCGCCCAGATGAGTGTATTAGCAGTACCCAAATCAATCGCAATATCGCTGGAAAAGAGACTCCATGCTGCCATTGAACAAGATAGACCCTTCCCCTTCGTTTGCTTGCTCTACCAACGAGTACAAAAGTACGGAAACCCTTATAAGCTCAGAGGCGCCATTGGCCTGTGATTGCCAACGTCGTAACTGTTTTCCCCTCCACAAGGTTCCCCCATAGCTCTAACGGCAGAGGACTGCTGCGGCGCAGGGAGGTTACCGTTGCCTCCAACACCATCCCTTTGACGAGCTCCCATCGGAGTCGGATACTGCCATAAGCTCCATACCCCGTGACGAAATGCAATCGCGGCAGTCGTTCAGCTACCTCTTCATAGATCCAAAAACCCAAATCCGAGGCAGGAACTCGGTAGACTCCAAACCAGACTTGTACAAGCCACGGGTATATTTCCCCTCTGCAGCCTACCAGCACTAAGGAAGCAACGGCACTAGAGGTATACCGTCGCTGGATATCGCAGCGCAGACGCCACCGCCACCGTCGGTTCAGGGTGCCCAGGACATCCCCGCGAAGGCGCATAAGTGCCTGTTCAGGAAGCCGCCATCCTTCCTCTTCCTCTATCCAGTGCGCCTCTAAGCGACGGCGACATGTCCCCTGTAACCAGAGTTCTCCATCCTTGCCGATGCGCCACATCCAGCGGGATGCAATTTCGGCACCATACCGTGGGACGGGCATTCCATAGGGGGGCGCGAAAGTCCGGAAAAGGTCGCCATAGACCTGGAAACGATGCCTCTTAATACCCCAAGCAGCACCCAGATACACCCCAATCTCGTTGCTTACCGCTCCACCTTGACTAACGATGCTGCCATACGGGGAGCGGAAGGAATCGGGTACGTTCCGAAGAGCGCAAACCGCCTGAAATGCCTCTTTCTGGAACGATACAGCCCCGTGCCATGCCCACCATCCTTGCGCATCCCGAGAGCACTCTACGCTAAGTTCCCCCTCCCCCACCTGCCAACGGGCGGATGCGGAAACCAAAACCCCTGCATCTCCGAGAAACTGTCTCCGACTCCGTGTTGCCAGTGGATGCGAGTAGTCCAATCCCACTACCGTCACGGCAGCCCGCATCTGCGCCCGCTCTACTTCAATGGCTACTCCAGAAGCAAGCTCCCGGAAACGGTTCCGACGCTCTCGCTCCGACGGCGTGGCAAATATGCCATCTGTAACAACACTTCTCACCATCCCCGTCGTATCTACGCTCCCACTGCGGCGAACCGAAGAGAACCAGCCTACAATGCATCCGCGCAATCCTAACCACTGTGGCTCCCACTGCAGTGCGATTCCACGAAAAAAACCATACTCTGCCACCGAACCCCATGGCGAAACTTCTGTCTTCCACTGCAGCGGAGCTCCTATTGCTAAACTGGGATACCGGAACCCGCCGCCACCCCATACCAACGACCCCATAGCCACGCTTACCCGAAAGTCTCCCACTATGCACCGCACCCCCTCAAACGGCTCCGCTAACAGAGACGCTGTCAGGAAATCTGCTATATCTGGCTCACCGGCATCCTTATCCCATGCAACGCTACCCTGCATCCATCGCCACTGCGCCTGAACCCATCCCTGCTGCCGAAGAAAACTGCCCTGATACTTCCTACGCTCTACAGTACGCGCCAGCGGTAGCGTTAGCGAAGAACGTAGTGAAATCGCCCAATCCGGACTCGGCAAACAGTCAAATGTCGTCGCCTGCCGAAGTACCCACCCCTGTTCAGGTGTTAACCCCAGGCTATCACTCAACTCTGCATAGGACAGATGCGGATAGCGCCGCAGAAGTTCTTGAATTGCCCGCGCAACCCGAACCGTTATTCCAGGAAGGCGACATAACTGGGACACCGATGCCCGATACAAGCACATTGGGCGTTGACGATAGAAATCAAAGTATTCCAGCGTGCTTAGGGCATCTTCTTCTGATCCCAATCCGATCTCTTCTTCTGCTGCCTCCCATGTCTGTCCCCAAAGAACAGAAGTAACAAGACAGCTTGCCACGATCCATCTGTTCATCAATGCCCCCATCGGTAAAATACCGTTAGAGCATAGTGCCACCCCAGCACAGTATGGAAGGCAACGGACAACTCTGCCCCAACATGCTCTACTATCCATGCCGTCTGCGCTTGAATCTGTGGTGGTAACATGCCTATGCGTAGTTGGGCGTTGAGTTGGGGGATGGGGTGGGTGTGGAGGGAGAGTGTGGTGGTTGGGGAAATGTAGTTTGCAATAACGGCATCAATGGAAAGCCCCCATCCTTCACTCCTCCACCCTATCCCCATCCCTACCTGCTGCGGAACCATCTCCCCCTTCCATCCTATCGGGAGGACATTCTGCGCCACAATCCCACCATAAACCTCTTCCCCGCCGTCTATAGCCATACCAACGTCCATAATCCCCCACCACTGCGCTGACACCCCTGGAACGGATAAGTGGATCGCCTCTGCTGTGACTCCTACTGCAACAAACTCCGTCACCTTGTATCCCAACAACGACCGCAGATGCAAATGAGTAAACTGCCGTTGACTTCGCCCCCACACTTCCAGCATCGTTCGCCATGGCCGCCCGACTGAAAGTGCCGCCCCTACATACACCCAGTGCAGCTCTGGCAGACCAAAGCGAGTAGGCTCGTATCCTACCCAGATCCACTCGTACGGCATATCAGCCAGCAATGCAGGATTACGAAGTCGCACGGGCGTGAAAACCCCACCACCACTGTACTGCGCTTGGCCCACTTGTAGATGCCCCCAAAATGCGCCCACAACAAGCAGAGCTCGTATTTTTGAAGGTGGAGCTAACATTCGTGTTACAACACCCTTCCTACCATGACAAAAATACGCCCCCTGTTCCTCGTCGTACTCGTTTGCGCCCCTTCTCTGCTCAGAACACAAGAGTTAAAAGCACGGGTTTCCGTGCTTTTAGACGCTCTCCCACCGGAACATCGCTACGATATCGCAACGCTCCAGCAGGACCTGGAGCAGTATCTTAACTCCCAACGCTTCGGGAACCAGGACTGGGAAGGTGACCCCATACCAGTGGAGGTCACTATTATCGTCACCGGGAAGACCGGTTCCTGGTATACAGCCCGCCTTCTTTTTCAGTCCGCACGTCGCTTACTCTCTGGCGGGACTACCCCTTTGCTATCTGTCATTGACCCCGAATGGAGCTTCACTTATTCCCGTGGGACCTTCCTTACCTATCAGCCCTTCCGCTACGATCCGCTTCTCACCCCCATCGATTTCTACGCTCTGCTCGCCATTGGCTTGGACGTTGATACTTACGAAGAGCTCGGGGGCACCTCCTACTTCCAGAAAGCTCACCAAATCGCCCAAACCGCCGCCGCACAGAATGCCCCAGGATTTGCCTCCTTTACTGAACCCGGTCAATTCAGCCGCTTCGCTTTAGCCCAAGAACTCCTCCATCCCCGCCTCGAACCCTTCCGACGTTTCCTCTTCGCTTACCACGTGGATGGACTAGAACAAATAGCCACAAACCGCAACCACGCCCTGCAAACCCTTGATAGCCTCCTGACCGGACTGCTCCTCTTCCGAAATCAGTTAGGCATTCCCAGCTTGGTGATGCAGCTGTTCTTTGATGCTAAGTACCGAGAGCTTATCGAACTTTTCCGTGGCTGGAAATCTCCAACCCTCCTCCAGCGCCTGCGCGCTTTAGACCCCAAACACGGTACCGATTACGAGCGAGAACTGAGCCATTGAATCTTAGTCTGCAAATCCCCACGTCAGCCCAAACACAAGGCTACGTCCCGGTTGTGGATACCACGGCATACGGTACCACGGTACGTCCAGCGCATTCCGCAGACAGAGGCGAACATACGCCATCCCCAGACGGGCGGCAATACGCAATTCTCCCCCCGAGTGTTGGAGCTGTTGCGCTATGCCAATCTCCTGCAGCTCCCACCGTAGCGGAGAAACCCGAACCGCGGGAACCCGCAAGAGTTCCCAGCGAACCTCGCCCTGCACACGGCCCCTACCAATCTCTCGGTCTGCTCCCAGCCCTACGATAATCCGAAAGCTTCTCCACCCTCGCTCTGCCACAGGTAATCCCGTTGCAAGCAACTCTACCCATCCGAGAGGGGAACGATACCGGAAGGTTCCCCAGCTAAGGAGTGCGAAAGTGGAACCGTTGTCTTGGGAGGGTTGTGGGAGCCAGCTTGCAATAACGGAACTAACAAGTCGCTGAGCCACAATTCCATATCCTGTCTGCCACCATTTCCCGCTCCACTTCACTTCTCCCCAAGCTTGGAGTAGTTCCTCCCTCATCTTTCCGGACTCCCTCTGCCGAACCCGCACGCTCCGAGATACATCCACCCACCATTCCGCCCCCAAGAGAACACCACTTGCTCCGATTCCTCCATTGATACCGAGCTGATCCTGTTCTATACTCACCTTGCCTCCGCTCCACACCCGCATCCCCAGTATAGAGCGCCGATGGAAGACATATCCCGCCCCTTGCCTCCGCCGCACAGCAGGCGCAGTTGGTGTCCGCGGGCTATCTCCACTGAAGGCAGCAAGACCTGCTACCCACAACTCATGTCCAGAGCGAAGCTCACCCTGTACTCGCCCTCCAGCTTGCCACTGCTGCCAAGAAAAGTCCACGGGAAACGCTCCCATTGTGCTATCGTGCAGCAACCTACCGTAATGGGATTCCCATAGGACTGGAGAGTACCACACCTGCCCTAACACCCAGCCGGTAGAATCGTAACGCCACACCCCCGTTAGCGTTACATCATGACGGTAGAAGCGCTCATTCAGCTCGTCCCAGATAGGATGAGCATTGAACTCATCCCACCACTGCGCCGTACCTCTCCCATCAACGCCTCCATTCAGCCCTGCAACCCAGTGGGTAAAGAGCTCGCTCAACTGTAGTGTAAATCGTTCCGTCGGCGTCCACTGGAATCGCAACCACGCATTCCATCCATTGCTCCAGCCATTGGGAAAGCGTCCTTCCGAACTGACTCGCCGATATCCCCCTGCAAACTCCCATGCTGGATGAGGGCTGAGCACCAGCAAACCGCTGGAGCCTCCTACCCCATAAGCCGCGTTCAAATACCACAGACGAGAAATCACAGCTCCCGTCCGCCAGACCGGCTCTACAACATTGAAGGCACTTCCCAGGGCATTCCCTCCAAAGACAGCGGCCTCCGTTCCACGCAGCATTTCCACCGATTCCACCCACTCTGGCGGATAAAACTCCGGAGAAACCGTTCCCCCCTCCAGGCCGTGCCACACACGTCCGCTTAGAGAGAGCCCAACACTCGAGGGCTGGAGCCTCCCCACGCCAATCTGATGCCATCCTCCAGCCTCCCCCGTATGGAATAGCATGACAGCCGGGTGGTGGAAGAGTTCCGACAATCCGATAAAAGGCTGCCATGGAATATCAACCTTCCGCAACAAGGAAATTCCCAACGTATCGCCAAGCAATGTCTTGCCCACCGGAGCGGAAAAACTTCGCTTGAAAAGCGCTGGAGAAGAAGTTGACGTGTCAGCTCTTGCACCCTTTTCCCCAGCCACTCCACGGCAGGGCAGAACTGTGCCTAACCCCAAACCCAGCAGACACTGTACCAGGACAATGCTACGTGTAATCCGCCGGAGATAAAAAACGCCGTTCCCGCACACCCAGGGAACGGCTTGGGAAAGCTTCCCGTAGCTACTCACCGCAGCAGCACGAAGCGACCCTCGGATCGCAGAATCTGTCCCTCGTCGGTGCGGACTTGAATAAGGTACGAATACGCCCCTCCTGCCATTTCCGAAACGACCGGGATCAAAATCTCTGCCTGCCCACCGACAGACCGCTGTGTACTCCATACTTGACGTCCTGCAGCATCGTAAAGGTTCACCTCCGCTGCACCCCGAGCGGGTATCCGTATGCGTAGTGTTACCTCACGTCCATCGGAGACACTGGGAACAATTTGCGCCTGGAACTCTTCAGGGTAGTCGTAGAGAACTCTCACCGAGCGCAAGAGGTGAACGGTACCGTCCTCATCCACACTTTCCAGAACATACGTATACCAATGTCCCCGCTGGAGCTCCCGGCGGTCACTATACCGATAGTCACGCCCAAGCGGGGAAGAGCCCGCGCCTTGCAGCCCAAGATGCGTTTCATAGGAGTCTAACAGCACAAAAGGCTCGTCTCCCATGGTATCATCTCGCCGCCAGAGCCGGAATCCACGATTATTCTGTTCCGACGCCGTACGCCATGTTAGCACAATCTCCCCCCGCAAGGGCTGCACGTGGAAGAACTCCAACTGGACCGGCAGGGCAAAATCACCAGTGCGTCCGTTAGAGAAGTAGAACTCTCCATTGATATTTCCGTAGTTTGCATCAATTGGTGTTTGCCCTACACCCTGGAACGTGGACAGTGACACCGTAACCGAACTTGCTGAGCCCATCGCATAGCCAAACGAGCTCAAATCGCTGGCACGGGGGAAGAGATCTGTAAAACCATGCCCAACCCAGCGGTAAACTCGCATTGCATTAGCGTTCTGTCCATTGAGCTCAACGCTGTTGTTGGGGTTATAACTCAGCGTAATATCGTGGTCGGCCGTATTACCCTGGTTAGTCGCCACTAATTTGTATCCCCGCAGCACGTTTCCTGGAACTCCTGGACCGAGTACGTTAGAGAAATCACGCACAAAGGGAGACCCTAAGTAGCGCGTCACAGTCGTTGCTCCCAGAAAGCTCGTTGCACTTGCCGCAGTCGTAATGCTAAGCCCCACATTACCGAAAGAATATGTCGTCGCAGCAACATTAATATCTTCCGTCGCCTCTACAGTGCCATAGAGCTTTCCGTCGCTCCCTGTAGATGTCTCTGATAAGGTTGCACCGGCAGAGCGGTCCAGGATTACCTTGTATGTCCCTTGTGTAGTCCCTTTTGCCCCGCTACTAACCGTAAGGGTTCCCTTTACTGTGACATCCGCCTGCGGGAAGGTTTTTGTCCCACCAGTGGTCAGCTGCAAGTTGTGGTAGGTGGTGTTGAAAATATGCTGATCGCCATTGCGGTTATAAATTACTGTCGAGCCCGGCTCTGTTGTCAAACTCGTAAATCCTACCCCCGGCAAATCGGGACTTGCACCTGGAGCGTTGGGGATTTGAAGAGTCGCTCCCGACTTGACGGTGACACTGTTGGAATTGGAAGGCGGAACAGGGTTAATCTTATATCCTGCCATATTCAGCACAGGGTTATCGCTACCAGTTCCCACAATAACTGTTGCAGCCGAGAAATTCCCTGTCATATTCTTGGTGGTATTGTTCCCCTCCAATTTCACTGTACCGTTGAACGTATAGCCACTCGGAAGGTTTTGGTTGGCATTGAAGGCGATAAAGCGCACGGTTCCATTCCACGTTGTGGGGAAGCCGTTATAGTTTGTGCCAATCCACCCGCGAACAATGTAAACATTGTTTGATTGTGTCGTCGGCATATTGGTTACACTAAAGCCGTCTGTGTCAAACTGTGTGTCCAGTGTGAAGTTATCGTTATCCAACGTAAGAGTGTTGACAGAACACGTTCCGGGTTCTAACGTCTTCGTTCCCGAGCCACTGAAGCGAAGGGTTTGATAGGCGCTCCCATCCGGAAGGGATACATCGACGGACTGATCTCCATTGCGGCGATACCAAACCGTTGTCGTCCCCCACGTGTAAGAAGAACTCGCCCCAAAAGAGTAGTTGGAACCAGCGCCACCCGTAAAAGCAAGCCCTCGGACCTCAAACGTAACCACCCCGAAGTTGTGAGTAGCCAAGTTCCCTATAAAGGAGAACCGCCCCGACGCGTTATCCGCTGCCTGAGTGAAGGTAACAGAAGAGTTTGTCCCTGTCCCGTAATTATGCGTCACACTCCCAGCGCTGAACATTAGGAAGTAAGCGCCACCAGCATTCATACTCAGCGTGACATTTGTGTTGTTGGCTGTAGCAATATTATTCGCTCCCCCCGAAAGAGAAACCGAAGCCGCCAGGTTTACGTTAATCGTCACACTGGTATTAATGCTAACGTTGTCCCCATTAACGGGAACGCCGTCGGGATTCCAGTTCGCTGCATCATTCCAGTTCGTTGTTCCGGCTCCGCCATCCCATGTGCGGAGTACGGCAATCCCCTCCGGGACACGGACCTTTTGCCAATCCTTCACAGGTGCAAGACCCGGGACACCTGCATACTCACGTCCTTCAGACATAGGAAGTACAACACCAAGATCACGCACAACAAGCTGCTCCGGCACAATGCGGTAGCAGGCCTCAAAGGAGCGCTCCTCCGGTACAAGCAGTGTCCCATTCAGTTCCACAGTACCCCGGACCTCTAGATATGCTGATGACGCGTGAGGATGGATGAGAGCAAAGTTGGTTATTAGAGCATCCCCTCCAACGGTTAACGGAGCATTAAGCGTCATCGTTGCCCGTGAAATGGTCAGATTCCGGCACTCTGCCGGCTGGTTGACAAAAACCCACGTGTGGATGACGACATCATCGTAACGAGTAGGGACACCATACGGACGCCAATTTGCCGGATCGTGCCACTGCTGAAGTTCAGGACGGACCTCATTGCTCACCGGTGGCGACCAAACCTTCTGTCCGGCAAAGACTGCAGTGGAGAACACCATCATCAACGTAGTCAGTCGCTTCATAACCGTTCCTCCCTTTTGATGACACATGGATACCACCCCTTCCACGCAAAACACACACAAACTTACAGTATCTAAGCCAATCCCCACCCTTCCCTGCTTCACCATTCAAGATTTACACAAAAATACACAGTATAGCCCCTATCTACCAACTCCACCCTCGTTCGTCTTTGGGCTTGGTCCATTGAAGTCAGACATCCCATGGAGTTTGTTAGCATTTCTCCCTTGACGGGGAAAGTTCTGCGCTCTTACACGGAGCACACTCCGGCGGAAGTGGAGCAAAGACTTCAGCGAGCGTCGGCTGAGCAAGCTCGGTGGGCAGCTCTAAGCTTTCCTGACCGTGCCGCTCTCTTCCGTCGGTTGGCAAATCTCCTCCGACAACGAGCTCAGCAGTATGCGGAGCTCTTTGCAGAAGAAATGGGGAAACTCATCCCCCAAGGAATCGCTGAGGTAGAAAAATGCGCATGGGTTTGTGATTACTATGCCGATAACGCTGAACGCTTTTTAGCCCCCGAGCCTGTGGCAACAGAGTTTCGTCGGAGCTATGTTGCTTTTCAGCCGTTGGGCTGCATTTTCGCTATCATGCCTTGGAACTTCCCCTTCTGGCAGATCTTCCGATTTGCCGCCCCCGCGCTGATGGCAGGTAATGTTGTCGTACTGAAACATGCTCCCAATGTTACGACAACAGCTCTCGCCCTGGAAGGGCTTTTCCGGGAAGCGGGATTTCCCGAGGCTGTCTTCCAAGTGCTCTTAGTACCGGTGGAACGTGCCCGTAGTGTTATTGAGCACCCTGCTATTGCTGCTGTTACCTTTACCGGAAGCACGCAAGCTGGGCGCACCGTTGCTGCCCTAGCTGGGGCAGCCCTTAAGAAGACGGTGTTGGAACTAGGTGGAAGCGATCCATACATCGTTTTAGAGGATGCCGATCTCGAGCAAACGGTCGAAACCTGCGTCACTGCTCGCCTCATAAACAGTGGACAGAGCTGCATTGCTGCCAAGCGCTTTATCGTATGCGAACGCATCCGCTCCGCTTTTGAGGAAGCCTTTGTTACTGCAATGCGTCGCCAAGTAATGGGAGCCCCCAGTGATCGCTCGGCAACCCTCGGACCATTAGCCCGACGAGACCTTCGGGAAAAACTACATCAGCAGGTGCAGGAAAGCCTCCGTCGCGGTGCCCGGCTGCTGTTAGGGGGAGAGATTCCACCACTTCCGGGCTGGTTCTATCCCCCAACGGTTGTAACGGACGTGCACCCCGGGATGCCTGTATTTGACGAAGAAACATTCGGCCCCGTTGCTGCCATTGTACCTGTACGGGACGAACGTGAAGCTATTGCTCTTGCCAATGCCTCACCCTACGGCCTGGGCGCCGCCGTGTTCACACGGGACCGCGACCGTGGCGAATACATTGCTCGCGAGCTCTTGCAGGCAGGTTCGTGCTTTGTGAACGCATACGTCCGCTCTGACCCACGCCTCCCCTTCGGGGGAATTAAACACTCCGGCTGGGGACGGGAATTATCGGTTTTCGGCATTCGGGAGTTTGTCAACATCAAGACTGTATGCGTTGCCTAATTGTTGCGGGCGCCTTCGGTAATCCAACGCCGCATCCCGCGACGCTGATTCTCCGTGCTCAGTGTCCGTAAATCTGGTAAATGGGGAAGCCGTCCCTCCAGAACTTGCTGGAGCACACTGGCATCGGGCTGCCCTGGAATAATCAAGCCAGGACGTTCCCACAGCTGCTCGTACTCCTCCAAAGCCACGCCGCCCCCCCGAGTATCACTACTATGACAGCCAACGAGTGCACAACTGTGCCGGAGGAACGGCCGAACGTGAAGTCGGAAACTCACATTGCTATCTGGAAAAACAACCGCCGGAGGATGAGGTTGTACGGCTGATTCCCTACATCCCCCCAGGAGAAGCATTCCCAGAAGAAAAGCACAGCCACGCTCAATAACTTTCCTCCTCTGAGGGGAACCGTTGTGCACGGACATCGTCGGCATACTGAGCAACAGCTTGTCGGATACGCTCATAGAGGTTTTCGTATCGGCGCACAAAGCGAGGATGGAAATCCACCGTCAGCCCCAGCATATCAGTGTACACCAAGATCTGCCCATCGCAGTGAACCCCAGCACCGATGCCAATCGTGGGGATAGACAGGGATTCAGTCACCTTACGGGCCAGCTCAGCTGGAATCTTTTCCAGCACAATCGCAAATGCCCCTGCTTCCTCAAGCAGCTTGGCGTCACGGAGGATTTGCGCAGCTTCCTTCGGATCAGTCCCCCGAGCCCGATAAGACCCAAACTGATGGATGCTCTGTGGTGTCAACCCTAAGTGTCCCATCACGGGGATTCCAGCCGCCGTCATGCGGGCAACTGTTTCAATAATTCGTTCACCTCCTTCCAGTTTCACTGCTCCTGCTCCCCCTTCTTTCATAAGCCGACCAGCATTACGGAAGGCTTCCTCAACAGAGACCTGGTAACTCATGAAAGGCATATCCGTCACCACCAATGCCCGGCGTACTCCCCGGACGACAGCTTTCGTGTGGTAAATCATGTCCTCTAACGTGACAGGGATTGTGGTTTCGTGTCCTTGGACGACATTCCCCAGGGAATCCCCAACCAGAATGACATCAATGCCGACTTCATCAAAGATGCGCGCCATCAAAGCATCGTAAGCCGTCAGGCAGGCAATTTTCTGCCCTTCCTGCTTCATCTGGCGCAAACGGAGCGTGGTCACTCGCCGAGGGCGTTCCCGCTCACCCGATGCTCCCCTCCCCCTTTCTGGCTGCGGAACCGGCTCCATGGTGTACTCTACGGCAGATACAGCACCGTCCCACTTTGCATCCGCCCATACGCCTGGACACGCCAGAGATAGACTCCTCCGGCACAGCCCTGGCAGGGGAGACTTACATATGAGGTTCCCGCAGATACCTGCACACTCGTCCACATTAGCAGACGTCCCAAGAGGTCTCTGACCTCTACCGATATCGGACATGGCTCAGCGGCATGGACTTCTACAGTGAACCCTACCCCAGGTGATGATATCCAACGAGCTGTCAGGAGATTCCCAAACTCCGCTATAGCAGACCCTCCCTGTCCAACACCATGGAGAAGGACATCGGCTGGCGAGTTCGTCGCCGTACTCACAATACGAACTATAGCCGTACGCTCTCCATTGGAAGCCGGGGTAAAGCGCACCCGAAGCGTGAGGGTTGCATTGGGTTGTAGTTCTGCCGGAAGCGTGGGGGCGTTCAGGATCTCGTACTCACCAGCTGTCGCTGTGATAGGTAGGAGCTCTATCGCTGTAATCCGAAGCGTCGTATCACCCGTGTTCTGGAGGGTGAGGAGCCGCGTGCGCGAAAAGCCAAGCTCTACGGTATCAAATTCCACTCTCGGCGGTGCTGATAGCTCTTTCCGCACATTCGTCCGGGAGTAGTCAAAGTCCAGGTATCCAACTACACCACCGACGGTCCACAGCCGTGCCCGCGGTGTTAGAGTCACCCCGGCTCCAGTTGTCATAACGGCACCTGTTTCCATCGTCAGCACAGGACGCCAGTCGCGCCCCAGATTTGCCGTGCCAACAACAGCTCCATTCACACTGAGTAGGAAGAGCTCCCATGAATTCGGAGGCGAATATCCATAGACGGGCACAATTCCCAAGCTTGTCAAATTTGCTACATTGACCTGCCATGTCACCCCTCCATCGGTTGTTGAGGCAACCATGTACGGGGCATTCTGAGCATTCGTAGGACGGTAGACAGCTATTCCCTCCTTCCCGTTTCGGAAGACTACCTGTGTGACATACCCTGAAACTCCCGGCAGCTGACTTACTTGCCAGCTCTGTCCTCGGTCCACACTCCGGAAGACCCGTCCCACCGTCGTACCGAACCAGCACGTATCCCCCAGCCACCACACGGATCCCACCAATCCTGCCTCGCCACTGAGTGGGGGCGGGACTGCTGTCACCCGCCGCCAGGTCTGTCCCCCATCCGTTGTCCGCCCAATCCCCCAGGCAGAACCGAGCGGATCGCCGAGGAAGACACCTTCTACATCGCTGAAGAAGTGGATATCATTGACAAACGGTGTTATGGAGGCAACAGAGACACTCTGCCATGAGCTACCTCCGGACTGTGTCCGATAAATGGCCGCTTGTCCATTGGAAGGACCGCTCCCGGCAAATGCCCGCTGCTCGTCCAGTGCAAAGATAGCATAGGTCGGTACCGAAGCAATTGGTCCGGCAATGGGGTCCGTCCCAAGAAGATGTCGCAAGAAGACTCCCTGCTGCTGGTTATATGTCCCCACAGCCCAGAGCGTATTTGATTGTGGGGCATGGGCAGAAAAGAAGAGATACGCCCCCGGCACACCGAAAAGTGGTGTGTACACATTCTGACTGGGCAACCGGATCGGCAAACTGATATAGAAGTAGTTCACATAGCCGGCACTGGCATCTTGTACTGTCACCAAAAAGTCTGCCGTACCCCAATACCATGGGTTCGTAGGGCGGAGTTGAACCGTTAGCGTATCTGCTTTGATTTCTCCGCTCCCCATTGCCCCCAAGGTTGTCATGCTTGGTGCCACGGTTGCATAGCCGTCAACGGACTGCACTTGCACAGAGACATTGGTTGCCGGACCCAGGTAGTTTTTGAGAAGCAGCACGACTGTATGCGGCTCATAGCTGCTCAGGGCTCCCGCAGGGGAATCAATCAAAATGGCATCCCGCTCCGCCAACCCAATACCGGGGATACGCACCCCCTGGTCTAATCGGCGATTGATGGAAACTGCTCTCTGGGCATTGACCCGTCCGTAATAGAGGGGACGTTGTGCTGGATTTGTGACCAATACGTTCTCAGCTGTGCTCCGAAGTTGATGGAAGAGCTGGTAAGGAGACCAGTCGGGATGGAGCGAGCGAACAAGCGCAGCAACTCCGGCAACAATAGGACAGGAAAATGAGGTCCCCGTTGCTGCCCCATATCGGTTGTCCGGTGTTGTACTCAGGATGTCCTCCCCCGGCGCATACAACTGCACACTTACCCCATAGTTACTCCAGCCGGCGACTTGGTCGGACGCCGTTGTCCCGCCAACGCTGAGCACCCCAGGATACGAAGCCGGATAGAAGGGGGCCACATCCACATTCACCCCGTTGTTCCCCACACCGGCAACCACGAGGGAGCCCAAAGCAAGGGCTTGCTGGATGACTTGATATTCCGTTGCACTACCCCCGCTCCCTCCCCAACTGATGTTGATAATCTGAGCCCCTAAGCGAGCTGCATAAAGGATGGCTTCGTAACCCCGCCAAACCCCTGGTGTCTGGGGATTGTCAGAGGCACACTTGATAGGGACAATGCGGCAGCGGAATCCAGGTGAAGCCACACCCGTAGCATTATTGGTCACCGCACTTGCACAGCCGGCAGTCTGAGTCCCATGGGCTAGCACCCCCGATGCGGTTGGGCGAACCTTGGGGTCATTGTCCTCCCGGAACTGTCCGTTCAACGCTTCCTGCAAGGAGACGTTGCCGACGAAGTCCCACCCTCGCACATCGTCCACCTTCCCATTACCGTCATCGTCGACTCCATTGCCGGGAACCTCCCGTGGGTTCACCCAGATATTGGCTGCTAAATCCTCATGCTCCCAATCCGTTCCCGTGTCGATGACAGCAATCAGGACCGTTGTATCCCCTCGCGTCACATCCCATGCTCCTGCAGCTGCTATCCGTGCCAGATGCCACTGGTTGGGATAGCGAGGATCATTCGGCGTATAGAGGGGATGACGCCAATAAAGAGGCTCGGCATACTCCACTTCGGGATGTCCCCAGAGTTCACGACAGGCGTCGTAAGGATCAACAGGAGCCGCGTAGCGAACCTCATATACCCGCCCCAAGCCAAAGAGATCCTGGCTTTGCAAGGTGGTGGCATACTCAGGAAACAGCTGGCGCACGGAATAGACATTCAGAGGCTCCAGAGCTCGCGTCAGCGCCGATGAAGTAAATCCCCGAGCACCTTTGGGAAGGAGGAAAGTCTGTCGCGTTTTGACCAAAACAACCCCCGGAACGTAATGCTCAGGGTTACGCTGGATCCAAAACACCATCGGAACCGTGCTCATCCCCGCTGGCAAGGAACGAGCTTCCACGAAAATCGGAATCCTTCCCCCGCCAAGCTGCCGTTCCGGAGGAAGGATGGCCTGAAGTTCAAGAACAACGAGCGAAAACAGGACAACCAGAAACATGGCTTCCCATCTCTTCGTGCTACAACTCTTGATGCACAAGGACGACGTAGCCATCAGCTCGCGTCCCTGCGAAAATAATGGAGAAGCGCCCTCCCAGAGGGAGGAGGATATTATCCACCCGCGCAAGGACATTCCTCGTTTGGCTATCACGGATTCGGAAGCTAAATCGGTACTCCACTGGAAGGAGTTCAAAGAAGGAAGCAGCCCCACGAGCCAAAGCAGAAATACGAACCACCTCGCTGCGCTGTCCTGACACGACCGTATCAATGACGACATCTACAGCGGCAACATCGCTTGCATTGATGAAGCGCCGCTGCGCCCCCCAAGGACCTTCCCAACGGCGGGGGGATGAGAAGCAGAAGAGCTCTACATCTGCCCCTGGGATCGCAACCAGTAGTCCAATGGAGTCCGCTGGCATGTGAATCCTCCATTCCCTTGCTCCAATCCGTAGGGAGGTACCCTCCCGAGGTATAGCCGTTGCAAGGACTGTACGGTAAGGAATTCCAACCTCTACCAACGCCGGCAAAAAGCTCACCCTTAACGGCGGCCCCGGAACCCCTTGCATCAGCTGAACTGGAGCGCCCTCCGAAAGCAGCCTCACCGCCTCATTCTCTGCTCGATCATCTACCCATGCGATGCCCAAACCGGAATACCACGCTGGCTCCGGTAAGAGACAGAGGAGACCGCTCACCCCAGGGACACACTCCAGAAAGGCAGCCGCGGGGAAGAAGCTCGGTAGCTGTACCGTTTGAACCATGAGAGGAACATTGCCAAGCGGAAACTCCTGCACGTCCGTTACACTCCCGAACGAGAAGCCCTCCGCCACAACACGTCCACTCTGAACCTGCCCCGTCCCCATGGCACCAAGAACGACCCGCACCGTCGGAATATGAAAAGCAGCGTGGAGCAAGCGAGCTTGTGCCTTGCCCGATACCGTTCCATCGGTCGTTCCGAACCACCCCCAGAGCTGCTCCCCGGAATCGGCAACGACCACCGTGTACCGTCGGAACGGCTCTAAGCCGCCCACCAGCAATACCGTCCGACCCGATGCGGAACGCACCAAAAACGTGTCCCCCATAACCTCACGGCAAACAGGGACATCCGTATAGGCCCCTACAGAGCGGGGAACAATCCCCGTTGCCACAACGGCTCCACCAGGAAGATGGAAGAGCGTCAAGGGCTCACGGCTCAGATTGAGCAACCGAACAGCGCTCGTGGCATGAACGAGCCGGGGAGGCTCCACGAGCTTTCGCGGCGCTACTTGTTCTTCCTCCAACACACCAACCCGAATATCCCCCTGGCTGCCCCATACGACCAGGGATCGGGAGGAACCCTCCCCCGAGGCTAACTCCCAGCTCCCAAGCAACTGATGCTGTGTCCCTGATAGGCGAAGAATCGACAACACGACATTCCTCCCCACTGGCAGCGATAGAGGACCTGACTCCAGTAATGGTCCCACCCAACCCGAGGTCGGAGGTATTTGAGCACAGCCCAACTGAAGCCCGTAAAGCGCCTCATCGTCGGCAACGTGCAGGAGGCGAATTGTTTCCTGTGGCGAGATATCCAGTGGCTGTAGGAAAACAGCACACGTATCCCTCCCCTGCCGACTTGTGATGACCACAAGATGTCTCATGCGCCGCAACAATCGAAGAGGGAACTGCCCTGTCTGCTGCCCTAATCGGAACAAGCGGAGCCGGAGGGAATCCCGGTTCATGAGAAACAGGGACGTCCGCTCGCCAGGACGAAGCTCTATCGCTGTGTCCCCCATCTCTACCTGGCGCACCACACCATCGGGAACAACGGAGAGAAGCATCACAACCATACTATCCACCGAATCGGGCGGCTGCACTAAGGCGGGATTCTCCGACGGACATCCTGCCAATAACCCTGAAAACACAAGCACCGGCAATGCCCAAAATCCAGAGGCTGAAATACGTGTCTTATGACCTCTCATCCGTCTTTTGCTCCTGGACCAAACGGCAAATTACGAACTCACTATGGAGCCGACCTTGGAACAGGCAGCCCACGCTGTCATTGAGCACTACCGGCAGCTCTTCAACCGACTCCATACCCCTGCCTACGCTGCCGATCCCCGGAGCGCCGCAAGGCTTGCCAGCGAGCTGAAACGCCTCCAACCAACAGCAGAGTGCGCCGAACATTACCTGCGGCTCTGCCAAGAACTGCGCTCCCTACAAGAGCTCCTCCAGACTGAATCTGACCCCGAACTTCGACAGCTGGCAGAGGAGGAGCTTGAGCAGGTAGAAAAGCAGTTAGAAGAAGCCACCGACAAGCTCCGCCGAGCACTCCTTCCCTCTGACCCCGACGACAGCCGTAACTGTATTGTGGAAATTCGTGCGGGGACAGGCGGGGAAGAAGCCGCCCTCTTTGCCGCTGACCTCTTCCGCATCTACCAGCGGTATGCAGAACGCAAGGGCTGGAAACTGGAGCTCGTCGATGTCAGCGAAAGCGACTTAGGCGGCTTTAAGGAAATCATCTTCACCCTGAGTGGCGACAACGTCTACGGCACCATGAAGTACGAAAGCGGTGTACACAGAGTCCAGCGTGTTCCCATCACGGAATCCAGCGGACGCATCCACACTTCTGCAGCCACCGTCGCCGTACTACCAGAACCGGAAGAGGTAGAAGTAGAACTACGCAATGAGGACCTCCGTATAGATGTCTTCCGTGCCAGCGGGCATGGAGGACAAAACGTCAACAAGGTAGAGACAGCCGTCCGCATCGTGCACATTCCCACGGGAATCACTGTCCAATGCCAGGACGAGCGCTCCCAGCATCGCAATCGGGAAAAGGCCCTCAAAGTGCTGAGGGCGCGTCTTTATCAGCTCCAACGCAGCCAACAGGAGAAGCAACTCTCTCAGCAACGCCGTAGTCAGATCCGGAGTGGTGACCGTTCCGAAAAAATCCGCACCTACAACTTTCCCCAAAACCGTGCTACCGATCACCGACTTCCCGGCGAGCTCAAAAACTTTGCCCTTAGCGAGGTCCTGGAAGGGCACCTGGACCCGATCATTGAGCAGTTAAAGCTGCTGGAACAGACCGCCCGACTTCAACAGCTACAAAGTCCATCACCTGCATAAGCTCATGCTACAGTGTCTGGATTCTGCTCCTGAAAGCCCTCCCTTCATCGACGTCCCCGTCCAGAGCATACTCCCTCTGTTGAATCTCTGGCGCTGCTCCCCAGGAGTGTCACATCCGAACCGACCACGGGAAAAGGGCTTCCAACAAGAAACGGGCATCTCCATGGGGAGATACCCGCTCCTGAGTCGGGGTGAGAGGATTCGAACCTCCGGCCCCTGCGTCCCGAACACAGTGCTCTACCAGGCTGAGCTACACCCCGACGGCATGCAAAATTAGGAATCCCATTGTGAACAACTCTCGGACACGCTCATGAACACATACACATTCCATATCCTCACACCCTGGTGGCTAGTTCCGGCTACTCTGGCAGTTGCTCTGGGGATTACCCTCTGGGCGTACGGTCGCCCCGTAGAAGCCTTGTCCAGTCGGCATCGGCTGCTCCTAGGAACTCTCCGCTTCTTAGCTCTGCTTAGCTTGGCTCTGGCTTTATGGCAACCCGTAATTGGAACGATGACTTCCTATCGCCAAACACCCCAAGTTGCGGTACTGTTGGATAATTCAGCCTCTATGCGCCTCCGGGATGCTTCGGGCCCACGGGAGCTTCAATACCGAAAAGCCTTGCAACAGCTTGCAGACTTCCTCCGCAGCCCCCATGTGCGTCTCCTCCGCTTCGATGCCGCTGTAAAGCCGCTTGAGCGTTGGCATTGGGACTCACTGTCCTTAGACGGTCCCGCCACCGACCTCGGTCAGGCTCTCCGCTGGGTAGCAACAGAAGCTCAGCACAGAAATATTGGCGCCGTCCTACTTCTCAGCGATGGTGTCGTGAACGCTGGCCAATCCCCACTTGCAGAGGCAGAAGTTATAGGCCGACCGATCGTCACCGTGCTCGTTGGAGATACTACCGCCATACCCGACGTCTCGGTCCACAGTCTACTGGTCAACGAACGCATTCCTCTGGGTAGCTCAACCCTTGTGTATGCCACAGTCGGCGTAGAAGGTTTCGGCGAGCAGGAGCTACGGGTAGAATTCTGGGAAGACTCTCGTCGCATCGGGGAACAGTCCCTCTACATGCGTGCCCAACAGGCTCCTATAACGGTCACCTTCCGGTACCAGCCGACAACGGAAGGAGTCCATCGCCTCCGAGTCCGGGTTCGTCCTATCCCCGGGGAAGCGTCCACCCGCAATAATGAAGCCACAGCACTTGTTGAGGTCACTCGGCTCCGACACCACATCCTCCTTTTTGCCGGCTCCCCTAGCCCCGATCTGGCATTCCTCCGGCGCGAGCTCCAACGACACCCACGGCTTCAGCTTTCTACCTTCGTTCACAAAGATGCTACCTCGTTCTACGAAGGCACACCGTCTCTAACGCTCCTGAGGCAAGCTGAGGCTTTCTTATTCATAGACTTCCCTCTCCGCTCCACACCCGATGCACTGATTGCCAGCATCGCTGAACAACTTGCCCGAGGACGTCCCTGCGTCCTTCTGTTTGGTCCTCAAACAGACCGGACAAAGCTGCGCCTCTTAGAGCCATGGCTCCCGGTTAGTGTGTCCACAGGGGGCGCTTTGCGCGAATTTGCCGCAACGGTCTCTCCCACGCATGATGGTCTTCTGCACCCTCTTCTCCAGCTGCCCACCTCCGACGCCCCTCCTCCCACTTGGCACACCCTGCCCCCTATCTTCGCCTTTGCCAATGCAGCCTCTCCGAAAAGCACCTCGGAAATACTGGCTGTAGCAACTTCCGGGGCCTTACGGGAGCCTTTCCTTGTCGCCCAACAGCAACCCAACCGCAGCCTTGTCCTCCTAGGGTACGGACTCCACCGCTGGAAGCTTATGGGCTATGCTGCCGAGCTTGCGCGCAAGCATCCATCGCCAACAGACTACCTTGCTACCTTCGTCACTAACCTCACTCAATGGCTCTTGACCGAGGAGGGGGAACGACGAATCCGCATCCGTCCGCTCAAACGCTTCTACGCAGCCGGAGAACCGGTGCACTTCTGGGCATCTATAGCGGACGCCGCGGGTAACCCCGTGGAATCCGCTTTGGTCCGGCTCTCTCTGAAATCGGGCAACGAGAGCCGCGAGCTCATCCTCTCCCCTGCAGAACCGGGCATTTACCGTGGGTACCTACCAAGTCCCCCACCAGGAGAGTACACCTTCGTTGGCGAGGCTATTGTCCAGGGGGAGCAAGTCGGTCGCGACTACGGTACTGTGAGCGTCGGCGACGTTACCTTAGAGGAACGCTCCTTACGGGCAGAAGCCGATCTGCTCCGCGCCCTGGCTCATCGCACCGGTGGTATCTTTCTGCCTGCTGACTCCGCTGCCGCCGCCCCGAGATGGATCGAACGTCTACCTGGCTCTACCCCCGTCATCTCCACCGCACGCCACGAATTCCGCCTATGGCACTCCCCCTGGCTGCTTATAGCCTCCTTGCTGCTATTCAGCACCGAATGGATTCTGCGCCGACGATGGGGACAGCTTTAAGCGTTGGCGAAGCCAATTCCATGCAAACACAACTACAAACTGCATCCCCCCCGCCAACGCTATCCATCCCGCTATCGCTCCTTGGAAAGCAAGGGCCAGAAAATATCCACCAATGGCGCTCCCTATTCCGCTGACGATTGCCCCAAGCACCATCATCGGCAGTCGAGCCGTTATAAGCCGCGCAGTCGCTGCAGGCAGAACCAACAGCGCCACCAAGAGAATAACCCCAACCAACTCAAACCCCACTACCGCTACGACGGCTGTCAAACCTAAAAGCAATGACTGCCACACCCCTGGGGCCGTACCAATGGCTGCAGCAAATTCCGGATCGAATATGCTGACCACCAACTCCCGGTACGCCAGTATCCCGAAAAGCCCAACAAGCAATAGAACCACTGCTGCCAACACGACCGCCCGTGGGAACACAAGCCATCCCCCCGCAAGCGAAACCATATCCAACGGCACATAGGCAATGTCGCCATAGAGAACGCATTCCATATCCAAGTCCACGCTCCCACCGAAAAGAGAAAGCAAGAGAACCCCGCTGGCGAAAAAGGCACTGAGTACTGCTGCCGCTGCCGTATCGCTGTGCCACCCAAACCATCGGTGGAGAGCTTGGATAGCCAGTACCGCAAGGAGGGCACTGAGGAGAGCCCCGCCGAGCATAACGGGCACTACACGCACGCCGCTCCAGAGATACGCCAGGACAATCCCCGGCAGTACCGCATGGGAAATCACATCTCCAAGTAACGCCATCCGACGGAGCAGGAGAAACGAACCCACCCACGCACAAGCCGCTGCTAACAATACCGCCGTCACCACAATCCAAACCCCTCCCGTCATGACTGCCTCGGTGGGATGGGACGTCCATGAGGATCTGTCTGCGGATACTGAAGCAGCTCCTCCAAATGCTCCTCCAGCTCCGGCGTCAGTACGTGTTCGATGAACTCTGCCTCTTGGTGAACGGACTCCGGTGCTATGCCCAAAACCCGCTCCAAATAGAGCTCCCAGAGGCGGTGGCGACGGACAACGCGAAGGGCCCTTTCCCGCCCCCGTTGCGTAACGAACCAGCACTGCGGTGCACTCCAGCCAACAGAACCTCTCAACCATAGCCATAGGACAACCACCACCGCCTGAAAGCGATAGCGAACTCTCCGTCCCACAAACGCCCACAGGTGCCATCCTTCCCACCGTCCCCCCACATCTTGCTCGACAATCTGGTACAGCACCTTATGAGCATCCTCATCCCAGTTCCGCCACCATCGGCCGAGCCCGTACCAAAGCTGGGATAGAACCCCTCGTCGTGGTGCTACCACATGCGATATCCCCATTAGCAACGCCGCCGTGCTGACGATGACCGGTCCCGTTGCAACCCGAGGGAAGGTAACGGAAAGCCAAACCCCAATTCCTACCGCCACGCTCGCCACCACAGCCGCCCCCAACACCATCCCCTTAACTCGTCGGGCAAAGAAGCGCGCTGCCATCGGCGGCAGAACCAAAAAAGCACCCATCAGCAGCGCCCCAACACTGTATACGCCAACGACAATGACGGAAGCAACCGCTATCCGATAGCCGAACTCCACCCAGCGCAGCGGTAGCGGCAGAGTGTGGAGAAATGCTGCATCAAATGCCAGTGCCACCAGCTCCTTGAAGGCAACGGCAATAAATATCCCCACCAGGGTCACAATCCCAGCAATCAAACCCACATCAGACCAGGTAATCGCCGCTGCCTGCCCGAAGAGGAAGCGCCAAAGCGCTGCCTGCTGCACCCCCTGCCCTCGCTGCAAAGCCGTCAACAAGATAATCCCCCCACCGAAAGCGACTGAGAGCACAATGCCCAGGCGCGCATCTTCCCGTAACCGGGACTCCTTCCGTAAAAGACTCACCCCCATCAGCGCCACAGCAACAGAAAGATACGCTCCCCACAGCAAGACTGGAAGCTCTGCCCGATGGACAATGGCGTACGCAACTCCAATACCTGGTACAACAGCATGTGCCATCACATCCCCCACCATCGCCTCCCGTCGCAATACTGCAAACGTCCCCACAAGAGCACTCCCTACAGCGATCAAAAGATTGCCCACTAACACCCCTCCGACAACCGGATGCAGCAAGCCCTCCATCACCGCTCTCTCTGCGATGCAACCGATTGAGGTAACACCGCCCGCTGAAGCACTTCCTCCAACAACGCAGATCGCCCTCCATAGGCCATCTGCAAGTTCGGCCCCGTCAGGACCTCCTCCACCGGACCAGCAGCAACCAGGCGTTGATTCAGCAAAACAACCCACTCAAACAGACGGGCAACAGCATGTAAGTCATGATGGACCACAATGACCGTCTTGCCCGATTCCTTCAACTGGCGGAGCACCTGTAACAGCACTTGCTCCGTTGCGGCATCAATTCCCGCAAAGGGCTCATCCATCACATAAAGTTCTGCATCCTGTGCCAATGCACGCGCTAAAAAGACCCGTTGCTGCTGGCCGCCGGAAAGCTCACCCAATGGCCGCTGGGCTAAGTGCTGCATCCCTACCCGTACCAGCGCCTCCCATGCACGCTCATAATCCTGTGAGCGCGGACGCTGGAAAAGCCGCAAGTGCCCATACCGCCCCATTAATACAACATCAAGGACTGTTAACGGGAAATCCCACTCCACACTTTCTCGCTGCGGCATGTAACTGACCCGTGCCCGCACCACCGACGGCTCTTGTCCCCAAAGGCGGACTTGCCCGCGCTGGAGCGGAATTAAACCTAAGATCGCCCGCACAAGTGTAGACTTCCCCGCTCCATTTGGCCCCACAATTGCTGCCAAGACCCCCGCCGGTAGAGTACAGCTGACGTTCCACAAGGCGGTTCGGCGTCCATAGACAACGGTCACCTCTCGGCACTCAACAGCTGTTATCATGGAAGCATCTCTCCACGGAGCCCACGCACAATGGACTCTACGTTTGCCCGGATCATCCCTTCGTACGTCTCCGCCCCACTCCCGACCGCCCCGAGAGCATCGGAATATAGCTGCCCCGCAATACGAACCGAAGCCCCCCGCAGACGTGCCATCTGCACCACGTTCTCCATAAGCCGCGGAGGAATGGTACTCTCTACAAAGACCGCCGAGACCTTCCGAGCAACGATGGTATCAGCAATCCGAATCATATCCCGCAACCCAAATTCCGTCGTCGTCGAGATGCCCTGGAGCGCCACCGTCCGTAAGCCATATTCCCGCCCGAAGTAGGCAAAAGCATCGTGCATGGTTATCAACAACCGTCGCTGTGGGGGAATTTGAGCCACCTGCTCCCGCACCCATGCATCAAGGTTCTCCAGACGCCGCCCATACTGCCGAGCCCGTTTGCGCCAAAGTTCCCCCCACTGTGGGAATAACACCGCCAAAGTATCCGCAAGCTGTTCGACGACCATCCGCCATAACCGGACACTCTGCCACAGATGTGGATCGTAAGTCTGCGGCCCAACGAGACGGAGAAGTTCCCCCGGCAAGCGCTCCGCTGCAAACACAACAGGAACCCGACGGGCCAGCGCCCGGAGTATGTCCTCCATCTTTCCCTCCAAGCGCAACCCATGAGCCACAACGCAAGCAGCTCGTTGCAAAGATTCCACATCCTGGGGGGTCGGCTTGAAAAGATGAGGATCAACCCCAGGACCCATCAGAACCCGCACGGGCACATCGTTATGCACGATCTGCCGGACAGCGTCCCCCAGGATGCCTGTCGTCACAACAATCCCTTCCCCGCCCTGCGGCATCGGAGCAGAACAACTCAGCAGCAGGAGAACCCATCCCACACCCCATATCCTCCTCATTACCGCCCCTCCATCGGTTCAACGTAGACTGCTTCTAATACGGCTTCCGGAACCCGCAACAGTTCTCCCTGAAGTGCAATGAGATACTCCGCACCTGCAGACCTCCGTCCACAGAGCCAGCACAAACGCTGAGGAAGCAATCCATAGATAACTAACTGCCGCACAATCTGGCTGTCACGGTCACGAACACGCCGCACCACTGCCTTTTGCCCGAAAGATAGCGACAAGATCGGCACAGCTTGGAATACCGGAATCCGCCCCTCACGAGTCGGTATCGGATCCCCGTGAGGATCATAGGCAGGATGCCCCAAACTTTGAGCAATCCGCTCTTCAAACTCCTCCGAGATCACCCCTTGCAACCGCTCTGCCTCCGCATGAACACGCTCCAAAGGATAGCCCAGCCGATGATACAGGTAAGCCTCCAGAAGCCGATGATGACGCACAATCTCTACCGCCCGCTCCCATCCCCTTCGAGTTAACACCACGCCACGGTACGGATGATACTGCACCAGCCCCTGACGCTCCAATCGCTGAAACATCTCCGTCACGGAGCTTGCACGAAGTTTCAGCCTTGCAGCAACCCCTGTCGTTGTTGCAGCTTCCCCACTCTCGTGGAGCTCATAGAGCACCTTCAAGTATCGGTCAACACTTTGCATGGAAAGACAGGGAATTTCGGTGTACCGAAACGAGAAAACCTCCCCCTTAGTGTCTCCCCCGCTTAGCAGGCTCGGGCACGCCGTATTGCTTGGACGAAGCCCCTTGCTGCCTGTCCAATCCCGAATTGATAGCAGGCATGCTGGCTGATTGCCTCACGGCGCTGCCGGAGCTCTTCCTGCTGTTGCTTGACCTTTCGAATCAGCCGTGCCAGCAAGGCAGCATCTACGGGGTCAAAGAGCTCCCCGTTCCAACCGGGCTGAATCAAATCGTATGCGGCTCCCACAGCCGCAGAGGACAGCACATAGAGCCCTGAGGCAAGCCCTTCATTGACTACCAGCCCCCACACTTCACGCAGAGAAGGCAGAACCAACACGTCTGCCAAGGCATAGTACCACGGGAGCTCCTCCTGCTGCCGGAAACCTTCAAACAAAACTTGCTCCTGCACTCCATACTCCTGGCATAAGCGGCGGAGCGTGTGCTCCTCGGGTCCTGCCCCTACGACAAGGAAACCAATTTGCCGATCTTGTAAGAGACGGAGGGCCTGAAGGACGACGGAGACATTCTTTCGCTCAATCAGACTCCCAACGTACAGCAATAGCAGCGGAGGATAGGCTGCGCGACGTTCCGCAAATTCCTTCTTCTGCCGAATTCGTTGCACAGCTTGGCGGAAAAAGTCCATATCCACAGTATTAGGGGCAACCACCACTGGAAGCTCTCCACCGTGGATTTGCCGAAGCCAAGAAGCCGCACGACTCCCCAAGGCCAGGCCAACCGTGACCCGGCGTACGAAAAAGCGCTTGAGTGCGAAGATTGTCCCACGACGGACCAGCGCACTCCCCTCCCACGATTCATACCACAAGACTGTGGGAACATGGTGCCTCTGCCCATACCACAACCCTTGCCAATACATCGGCTGGTCATATCCTCCGAGAACAAGGACATCCGGCCGCAATTGTCGGAGGAGCTTCCAGACCCCCCGGTTGACGTGCAGATGCCACTCTCGCTTCATCCACGAGCAGTGCAAGCCTGGTAAGACTCGGTAGTGGAAAAGCATAGCCTTTTCCCCCGGAGAGCGCCAAAACCGCAGCGGTTCCGAATGCGCAGCACACACAACGGTCAGCTCTCCCTCCAGCTGCTCGGCAACAGCATTGAAGAGAGGAACCCGATAAGGGCTCAAAATGTTGGTCAGCACAACTACTTGCATTCCTTGGACGGCTACCTACTTGCATGGCACAAAATTAGTGCCCCCGACACCCCTGGCACCGGTACCAGCCATGGTGTAGCTGGGAACCTCTTGTGCTATTTTCGCAAGCCGTCAAAAAGCAGACCCTTCCATGAGAGCCCGGACCCTCCGCGCTGGAATTCTATCCATCACCCTCTGCACCGTCTGGGCGCAGGAAAGGCAATGGACACGCTTGCTGGATGAAGCAGCCTTTACCATAGCGATAAACCCTAAAAACCCGCAAACGCTCTACATTGGCGGGCTTGGACATCGACTCTATCGCTCCTTTACTGGTGGCACAACCTGGGATACCCTCATCCTTGACTTCCCAGGAGGAGCAGCGCAATTTTTGGACGTTTTCATCCATCCTCGCGACACAGCCGTGATACTTGTTGGTGGTTCCGGCTTTGGGAAGGTTGCCCGCAGTACCGATGCAGGTCAGACCTGGCACGATGTCCTCATTCCAGAGCACGCCTTTATCCTCCCCAGCGGAGCCTCTATCGTCGCTCATCCCCTGCATCCCGATACAATCGTACTGACCGAATACATCGGCCCTGGCTGGACTCCTCCACGACTCTACCGAAGCACCGATGGAGGACAGACATGGGATACATTGACCCCCTTTACGGAAGCCATCCCCAATTGTGCTTTGGCACTCCGCTGGGATAGCCTTTGGCTTGTCCTTGCCCGCTGCGATGGGGCTATTTTTGCCTCCAGCGATTGGCAGAATTGGTACCTCCTCACTCACCTCCGGTTGCCATCTTACCCGCAAGAGTCGGAAATCCCGGACCTTGTCTTCGTTCCGGATAACCCGCAGTTAGGCTTCCTTGCTGTGACATTTCTGTTTGACACAATGATTGCTGGGCGCCCCAACGGAGGGCTCTACCGTACTACTGATGGTGGCTCCACATGGCAGCTTATAGCCTTCCCAGACACCAGCCTCTGGGCTGTAGCAACCCACCGGCGGTGGAACGGGAACCTTGAGCTGACTGTGGGCGGATTTACTCTGTATCCCGACACAGCTGGACGTCCTTTAGTGCCCGGTTCAGGAATCGTACGAACATCACCAGATGGTGGTCAGCAGTGGGTGGCACACGACGACCGCATTCCATGGTCTGCAGGCTATCCCTTACTGCGCCGGGTATGGCGTCTGCGCTATGCTCCCTCAGGAACTTTGTATGTAGCAACCGAAGCCGGGCTTTACGCCTGGGGCCCTCCACTGAGTGTCCCGCTTTCCCCTCCGCTGTCTACCTCTGTACTCTGGAGCCGACAATGGCGCTTTTGGGTTCCTTGCTCTGGCATATTGTCGCTTTTTTCTCTCACCGGGCAGCTCGTCCTACAGCAATGGCTTCCCGCAGGGCACCAGCGCCTTGAGCTATGGAACTTGGCTCCCGGAGCGTACGCAGCAGAGCTTCGCAATACAACCGTATGCCAGCGTTGGCTTATTGTCGTGCCATAAGGGCTCAGCGTGAGAACCACCTCCGGTAAAGCTGATCCCATCCGGAAGTAGGGGTAATTGTCTCTGATCCCTTGGCCACGTCTTCCTCTAATTTCGCTATCTCCTCCGCCCGCAGGCGCCGCCAGGCACCAACGGGAAGCTCATCACTGGTCAGAAAGCCTAAGCGATAGCGGTGGAGATGCAAAATCTCCAACCCCGTCTTCTTGAGAAAGCGGTGGAGGAAACTCAGCGGGAGGTGGCGGGCAACAATTCGGAGCCAGCAATTGCGGGTATTCTCCCGCAGGACTTCCACTCGAGCTTCAACATTGTGCTGGGACATCCGACGCAGCTCTTCGGCCAGCTGTTCCAGCTCGCGCTTTTTGACATGGCGATGGACTTTGACATGGTATTCCTTCTCCACTAAGCTCAAGGGAGAGCGCTCAGGATTCCGGTATGCAGGCTCTGTGCTGAAGATAACCATCCCACTGGCGAACTTCGTCAGTCGCCCACAAGGAAAGTATCCTCCCTTACGCTTGGGCAAGTACTCGTACACCGTATGAGCTCCCAATTCTTTGGAGGCAACTACCCAACGTGGCTTGTGGAAGACGACGGTGTATCGCTCCACCGGCGGGAAAACCAGTTCGATACCATCGGCGACAATCGTATCCCGATGGATGAGGACCTGCGTATTCGGTTCCAGGACAACAGAACCATTGACCTGTACGCGCCCTTCGCGGATGATATTGAGTGCCGCAGCGTGGGAGGCATACTTCAGGCGGCTGAGAGCCCGAGCCAATGTCATCAGGCGCGGCTCTGGAGGCGCCTTCTTCGGTCGTTTCCGCGCCGGAGCAACAAACCGGCGCTTGCGATAACTCCGCTTGCGCCATGCCTGAAAATCCCCCCGGCGCTTCCACGCTGACGGAGCCGGCTTACGGGAGCCTATCTGCTCCTTTTCCGCCGTCCTCATACCGCGGCGGAACTTCTTACGGTGACGGAAAAAGCGCTGTGCACGCTGTTCCCCACCGGCATCCCCACCATTTCCTCCTGCGGCATTCCACGGTGGTTGTGTCATGAGTACTCCCCTTTACAAAGAGTGGAACATGCCCTGAAAAATCTCCGATACGGCGTCTACATCAGATAGCGGACAGCCAAAAATCCAAGCACTAAAAGTGCAAAAAATGCCAATGCAAGCCAATCAAAGTAGCGCTCCATCCACTGCCGCATCACTGGTCCGAACGCCCATAGAAGCGCAGCGACCAGAAAGAAGCGGGTAGCACGCCCGACAAGGGATACGAGCGCGAAGGGAACAATCGGTAGCGAAACCGCTCCGGCGGCAATTGTGGCAACCTTGTACGGAATTGGCGTAAAGGCCGCGGCAGCCAGGAACCAAACTCCAAGCTCACTATGGTACAGTCCAACAACCTGCTGCCAAGCCCCCTGGGCATGGTACAGCTCCACAATACGCCTGCCCAAGACATCCATGAATCCATAACCAATGGCATAGCCCAAGAGTCCGCCGAGAACAGAACCAGCCGTACAGACAGCAGCTATGAGAAACGCCTGCTGCCGGCGCAGGACCACCAGCGGGATGAGCATGACATCGGGAGGAATAGGAAACACCGATGACTCAACGAAGGCAACACCGAATAAGGTCCACAATGCCCCAGGTCGCGCTGCCGCTGCCTCCAAGTGGGACTTCTGTCGCCACAGCCACTGACGCACTCTCTTCAGCATCTATCCCTCCTTCCAGACCCCCATGCCGAAAAACTTCTCCCGACGCCGCCGCACCAACTCCTCTACAGGGATACGCAGCATCGCCGACAACTCCTCACGCAATACCGTGCGCATAATCTCATACATTTCCTCGGGATCCCGGTGAGCCCCTCCCATGGGTTCCGGAACGATACGATCGATAACTCCAAGCCGAAGCAAATCCTCTGCACACAACTCCAACTCTTCGGCTGCCTGCTCTTTGAAATCCCAGCTTCGCCACAGGATACTGGAACAGGACTCGGGGGCAATGACGGAGTACCAGGCATATTGGAGCATGAGGATCCGATCACCCACTCCAATACCAAGCGCTCCACCCGATCCTCCCTCGCCGATGATAATGACGAGAATCGGTGTCCGCAAGCGTGCCATCTCAAACAGATTCCGAGCAATCGCCTCCGCCTGCCCCCGTTCCTCCGCTTCAATTCCTGGGAAGGCGCCGGGAGTATCCAGGAAAGTGATGACGGGCTTGCCGAACTTCTCCGCCAAGCGGAACAGCCGTAATGCTTTCCGATAGCCTTCCGGATTCGGCATCCCAAAGTTGCGGCGGAGGTTCTCCTGTGTAGTCCGCCCCTTCTGATGCCCGACGACCATAACCGATATGCCCTCAAAATGCGCTAGGCCTCCAACAATAGCAGCGTCTTCACCGACGCATCGATCGCCGTGCAATTCCACAAAGTCCGAAAACACATTCCGAATGTAGTCCAGCGTGTACGGACGCTCAGGATGGCGAGCAATCTGCACCCGCTGCCACCGAGTCAGATTAGCATAAATGTGCCGCCGCAACTGCTCAACCTGGCGCTCCAACTCAACAAGCTCTGCCCGAATGTCCAACTGGTCAGAAACCGCACGAAGCTCTGCCAGCTTCTGCTCCAATTCCACAAGCGGCTTCTCAAAATCAAGCACGTGCTTCACGGCGAAGTCTCCGAACCCAATATTTCAGGACAATCTCCACATCCAGCGCAAGGGAATAGTGACGCATGTAATAGTGGTTAAGCTCCCGCACAATGCTCGGGGACAGCTCTCTTTCAGCACTGAGTTGTGCCAGCGTAAGAAGTCCAGGTTTTGCGAACACATTTGTTTCCCCTCCGCCTCGTCGGTCTATACCGACAAGGCTCCATCGTCCTTGCAGTACACGCCACCAGCAATGCAAAAGTTCTCTACGCCGGGAGCTCAAAAATACAAGTGGCATCCCGAAACTCAGGGCAATGACGGCTACGCCAATGTCCATGACCCGTTTGAGTGCCCGCAGCCGTGGCTGCAACAGTGGGTACTCCACCCAGGCTGGTTCCTGTCCCACAAGCTCCCGGACAAAGCGCTGCGCCCATAGCTCATCGGAGCTGTGGGCAATTGAAAGGCGCACACGCCACCGGGCTAATCGCTCCGCTAGCGCTACAACCTCCCCAGGAGGAAGCTGCGCCGTCGCAATGATAAGCTCTTGGATCTGGCAACGCTCAACCACTTCCGGTAATTCCTCGTAGGAACCTAACACCGGGACACCGTCCCCCAAGGGCGGCTTTCCCTCACCCTCATGAATAACCCCCACAAGGACAAGCCCCGAATCCCGCTGCTGCCGCAAAGTCGTCGCAAGGGCTTGAACTAACGTCCCATTACCCAGTATGGCCACCCGGCGCGGTCGCATCTCATATTTGAGCCATTGCAGAAGCTGTATCCCCATGCGCACCCCAACGCCCCATGCCGCTCCCCCGACAGCTGTGGCCAATACCACCCAGCGACTGAAAGCATAATCCTTGAAAAAGTACGTCAGGGACGCCACCACAAACAGGCACAGTCCATAGACCATTACTGCCCGGGCAATTTGGACCCGTCGCTCCAAATAATCCCCGAATAGCACCATAAGCATGACCACCACCGTACCAACGGCAAGAAACACCGTCGGATAGGCATACGACGGCAATCCCAAGAAGCTCCCAAAGCGCAAGCGCGTCCCTACCAATAACGCCGCTGTAACACCGACCAAATCCGCAAACCCTAACAGCCAAAGATAGGGATATCGAAACAGCCGAGCAATGAACTCCCGGAGCTTAATGCCAGCATGCAAAACGGGTACCAGTGGCGACCCACCATAGTAGCGGCGCACGAAGATGTGCATAGCGTTGTAGAAATGGTACACGGCATCGGTTGTGGAACGGCGAGTGCTCTCCCCTTTGAAGTGCAAAATGCTAACCGTCCCCACATACCCAATCCGCCAGCCCGCCCGATGCGCCCGATAGCATAAATCCACATCCTCACCGTAGAGGAAGTACTCCGGATCAAAGCCGCGCAACTCCCGCAGCACCTCCCGACGGCAGAACATAAAGGCGCCTGAAATGACTTCGGCATAGCCAACTTCGTACTCACTTCGGAATCTTTGAGAATAGCGCGCAAAAAGAGGCGACCGCGGGAAGAGGCGTTCTAAGCCGAACAAACGTGTAAAAGCTACCCACGGCGTTGGGAATCCCCGCCGACATGTCTCTTGGAAAGACCCATCCCGATTCAAAACCCGACATCCAGCGATGCCCACCTCCGGATGGTGTTCCATGTAGTCCAGCATTGCGCGCAGCGTACCCGGGTGAACGAGCGTATCAGGATTGAGGAGGAGGATGTAACGTCCCCGAGCATAGGACATCCCTATGTTATTTGCCCGCCCAAAACCGACATTGACCTCCAGTGGAATCCAGTAAACCGAAGGAAAGAGCGGTCTGAGAGTTTCCACAGTATCATCCTCCGAGGCATTGTCCACCACGAGGATCTCCCCCTCAATACCCTGGAGGGCTTGCTCCACCGAGCGAAGGCACTGTGCCAGTAGCTCTCGGACATTGTGACTAACAATCAGCACGGAGAGCTCCAGACTTGGCGGTTCCGCCAAAAATCCCGTTCCTGCTTGCTCATGAGTCTGTGTAGTAGCGGCGTTCATCCCTTAAGAGGCTGGAAAGTCGAAGTCGCCACACCATCCATGCTGCTTCGTAGACAATGCCCCGATTGAGCTTTGACATCCCACTGCGGCGGTCAACAAAGATAATAGGTACCTCCACAATCCGACAGCCCAATCGCCAGAGGCGGTAGCTCACCTCAATTTGGAAGGCATATCCATTGGAGCGAATCCGCTCCCAGCGGAGGTGGCGCAGCACACGAGCCCAGAAAGCTTTGAAGCCGCTGGTGGCATCGGCCACAGGCATCCCCGTCACACACCGGGTATACCGGTTCGCTAGCCAGCTCAACAGCAACCGCCCCATCGGCCAATTCACAACATTGACACCGCTGATGTAGCGCGACCCAATCGCAACATCTGCCTCCTGCAATGCTGCCACCAGCCGAGGAACATCAGCAGGATTGTGGGAGAAATCGGCATCCATCTGGACCACAACCTCATATCCCCGCTGTAATGCCCATTGGAATCCCGCACAATAGGCCGAACCTAATCCCAGCTTCGCCGGACGTTGTAAAAGGTGTACCCGCCCGGGCACCCGCCGCTGCCACAGGTACACCTCCTCTGCCGTACCATCAGGAGAAGCATCGTCAACAACGAGAATCTCCGCCTGAATGGGAAGCTTCAGCACTGCTGGGATAAGCTCGGCAATGTTCTCCCGCTCATTATACGTTGGAATGACAACAAGTACGCTCACAACCTATACCCCTTTGCCTGTCAGCATCACCCAAAGCGTGCGAAGCATGATCTCAAAATCCAGTGCCAGCGACTGGTTCTCAATGTAGTAAAAGTCCAGCTCCACCCGATGACGCACCCCCTCCGGAGTAGGAGCGTCCAGCTCTCGACGACGGCACACTTGCCACCAGCCCGTAATACCCGGTTTAACAATGTGCCGACGCGGATATTCAGGAACCATCCGAGTGAAAAGCTCCACGTAGTACGGGCGCTCCGGCCGCGGTCCAACAATGCTCATTTCCCCTTTAAGTACGTTCCAAAACTGCGGGATCTCATCCAGATGCGTGCGCCGAAGCCAACGCCCGACACGGGTAATGCGCGGATCATGACGATGCCGCCATGCCCGATCGGAATCTCCCTCAGGAAGCATCGTCCGGAATTTGTACAATCGGAACAAACGGTCATCCTTCCCTACCCGCTCCTGAACAAAGAGAATCGGCCTTCCGCTATCCAACCAGATTGCAATAGCAATGAGAAGCCACAGAGGAGCTCCCCCAACAAGCACTCCAATGCTAATGGCAATGTCCAACGCTCTCTTTACAAACGCCTGCCACGGTCGCAACAATTCTGGGTCCACTTCCAGCAGCCGCGTGCCATAGAGCCGCCGGATACGTGCCTGCCCCATAGCTACACGGTACAACTCCGGCAAGATCTTCACCCCTACCCGCGCCTTTGCAGCAATCCCAATCACTCGATAGAACGACTCCAACTGCGGCGGATGGAAAGCTGTCAACAGTTCCTTAGGCTTCAAGCGACGTAATAACTCCGGCAATTCCTCCAGGGTCCCAACGACAGGGACTTCTCCGTTCCTCCTCCCAGATTGCCCGAGTAGCTCCTCTGTGACAATGCCCAAAGGTCGGTATCCCCAATGGTCAAGGCGGGACAGCTCCGCCTGTAATCGTTCAATCCCGCCACAATTGCCAACCAAGAGCACAGGAATGCTGATAACCCCGCGGCGCCGCAGCGCTTGCTGTACAGACCGAACAAGTAACCTTCCTGTCCCGAGCGCCACAAGGAGTATCCCCACGTATACCGCCGCAACCGCCCGGAAGTTACCATGATAGAAATCGCCACTGTCGCCCAGAATAAGCAACAGCAGGATTGCCATCCCAATCAATACCGCCCGCAAAAGCGCTGAGAGCTCTTCCATCGGCGGGCGGATGTACCAATTCCGATACAGCCCCAAAAGCCATAACAGGAGCACCCAGTAGATATCCAGCGCCCCCACAATAGCAATTACTTCCCCTCCTTCTGGAATCACTACAGACTCAAACCAACCACTGGCAAAGCGCACCCAGAGGTAGCATGCTGTAGCAATCGTCACACTCAGCACGTCCGCAGCCAGCTGGAACAAGGAAGGACCCCACCGCCCCATCCCCCACCTGCGGGGCAGCCTTACGGAAAGAGACCGAAACAATGGCAAACGTACCGTCACCATAGCCAGGGCACAAAACTACTGACCCAAACGGAGCAAGCCGCCTTCCCCTTTGAGGCGAAGTGTATTTTTGCAGTCGCTTCCCCTGACGTCATCGGAACAATGCGAGTTTCCGTCATCACAGTTGTCCTCAACGATCCCCGAATTGGACGGGCACTGGACTCCCTTTTCAGCCAGGAAACGGATGCGGAAGTGGAATCCATCGTCATTGACGGTGGTTCCGGACGGGAGACGTTAGAGGTCATTGAACGACATCGTTCCCGTCTTGCCGTGTTCATCAGCGAGCCCGATGGTGGTTTATACGATGCAATGAACAAGGGCTTACGCTACGCCACCGGTGACATCATCGGGTTCCTGAATGCCGATGACCGGTACGCCGATCGGTTCGTTTTGCGCGATGTCGTCGCCACCTTTTCCGACCCCACGGTAGAAGCCTGCTACGGAGATGCTGTCTTCGTGACAAGGTATCGCGAGCGGATCATCCGCTACTGGCGCGCCGGCAACTACCGCCGCTGGAAATACTACCTCGGCTGGATGCCACCCCACGGAACCTTCTTCGCTCGACGACACCTCTACGAGCGCTTTGGTACCTTTAATCTTGCCTACCCCATTGCGGCCGATTACGAGCTGATGTTTCGCTTTCTCTTCCTGGGGAACATCCGCGTGCACTATATTCCCCGCATCTTACTTTGCATGGACGCAGGGGGAATAAGCAATGGTTCGCTCCGCGCAATCCTGCAGGGCAATCGTGAATGCTGGCAAGCATGGCGGCAGCACTCCTTAACGCTCCAAGGTCTCTTCGTCCCGCTGACAAAACCTCTCCGGCGTCTTGGACAACTACTCCGTCGCCCACCGACACTGCCGGAAGCCCTACTTTCTACGGGCTCACCACGACTCAGCGCCGTAAAAGGTTGAAGATCGTCGTCACAACAAACGTCAGCGTTGAGACCGCACCGACCAGCACCGTGTAGAACTGAAGTTCCGCCTGCTGCTGCGCCCACGCAGGGACATCTAACCGACGGGGGACGTAGATTTCATCACCGGGCTGAACCGCTCCCGCTTGCTCGGGCAAGAGCCAATTGCGAGTCGGCCCTCGTAGCACACGCACACGCTTGGGATCTGCTCCTACACTGTATCCCCCTGCCTGCTGCACGTACCATTCTACTGTCTTGCCTGGTACAAACGGAACATAGCCCGGCAGGCGCACCTGCCCCCAGAGGTATATCCCCTCCGAAGCCGTCGGCACCACAATGAGGTCACCGTCCTCTAAAGGCACATCCTGCCGAGTATCCCCATGCTGAAAGAGAGCAACGAAGTCGCACACCACCAGAGAGCGTTGCAAGCGCATGTCCAAGGCATAGCGCACTGTATCCTCCAGGCGCAGGTCACTGTAGAGAAATCGGCTATAAAGACCTACCTCCGCAGGAATCCGTGGATCAGAAGCAAGGAGCCAGGGCGCGGGAACTCGCTGGATATACGCTTGCGCCAAGGCCGCATTGGGAGCAAGTCCCCCAGCACGTTCGATGACCTCCCGTAAGCGCGTACGCCCTGGCTCAATAACGTATGCCCCAGGATGGAGAACGCTCCCAACCACCCGGACAATCCCCAACCGAGTTGCCCCAGGTGTTGGACGTTGAGGCACAAGAAGACTGGCCCCGGGCACCAAGTCTAAATCCTTCACCGGATTGCCCACCGTGTCCAGCTCTATACGCTGAGGTGGCTGCCCAGGAGCATGGACGAAAACTACTGGTTCGGCTTCCGGCCGGAGTCCGCCAGCTAAGCGAAGTACAAACGATACCTTGTCCCCTGCCCGGTATGCTACCCGAAGCATCCGCCCGACTGCTCCTCCGATAGACACCGTAGGATAGCCCTCCGGCGGTGGCGGAGGAACAAAGATCTCCAAGCCCTCACTGACTAAAGGATCTGCGGTCAGATCCCCCATCGCTCGCCCCCGCTCAATATCGGCCGTCTGCGTCCGCCCATCGGCAAAGCGCAGCAAGACGTTGCGCGTGCAATAGCTGGGTAGCGGTGGAATAGCACTGGATTCCCACTCGTAGGATTCCACTTCTTGGCGTGAACTTGCCCCCGGAAGGGATAAGCGTTGGCCTGCCGACACACTTGATTGCCCACTTTGGAGCGCAATCCGAATTGCCGTAGAAACGCGCACGCTGGCCGGTAGCACATACATGCCCGGTGCTCGTACATACCCGGTGACTGTGACAACAACCCGCCGAGGCACGAGCAGATTGAGTTCTACTCTGGCTTCGGGATGGCGCTGTTGCACCAATTGCTCAACGCTCCGGCGCGCTTGCGCTAGGCTCATACCTTGCACCGACAACAGTCCAAAGCGGGGAATCACCAACTCTCCCGTCACTGAGACCACCAATCGGTGTGTTTGCACCACCGGTGCCACAATATGCCCTAGGAGCACATCCCCGGGTCCGAGCCGGTATTCTTCCGCCGATACAGTGCGATCGGACGGTGGCAGCTCCGGCACCATATCCCGCATAGCTCCTAAGTTCTCCGTGCCCTCTAAAAGCTGCCAGACCGATTGAGGGAGAAGGGACTTCGGAACTTCCTGTGCGCCTGCACTACTCCAGAGGCAGACGCAAACAATGGCGCACGATAATTTCCGCAATGCGTTCTGCCGCATGTCCATCCCACAGCGGTGGCACTTGCCCGTGCTTGCGCTCCCCACGCCGGAGTCTGTCTAGGGCAGCCCGTATGTTCTCTGCTTGCGGTGGGACAAGCTGGTTTGTACCTATTTGACACGTTATCGGACGCTCCGTCGTTGTGCGCAATGTCAGGCAAGGAATGCCCAAGTAAGTGGTCTCCTCCTGAATACCTCCCGAATCCGTCATCACGAAATCCGCTTCCACTAACAGCGCCAAGAACTCCACATAACTCAGTGGAGGGAGCGCCCGCAGAGAGCAGAGATACTCCCGCAATCCAAAGCGGTCTATCGCCTGTTGCGTCCTCGGGTGGAGAGGGAAAACAACCGTCCGCCACGTTGCTACCTCGGACAGAATCTCCAGAAGCATTCGCAATTGTTCGGGATGATCCACATTGCTGGGACGGTGGAGGGTAACGACTACATACTCTTTCGGACGCAATCCGAAGCGGTCCCGAATCGGATGATGGCGTGCCTTAGGCAGTGCAAGGAGCAGCGAGTCTATCATCGTATTGCCCACCAGGAAAATCCGCTCCGGTGGAGCTCCCTCGCGCCGGAGATTCTCCACCCCGCTGGGCTCGGTCACGAAGAAATAATCGGCAATTGCGTCGGTTGCGATCCGATTGATCTCCTCTGGCATCGTTCGGTCAAAACTGCGCAGTCCGGCCTCTACATGGGCCACGGGAATCCCCAGCTTAACCGCCGTTAAGGTACAAGCGAGCGTAGAATTCACATCCCCGACAACGATAACCAACCGAGGGCGCATCTGCATGCACACAGGTTCAAATGCAAGCATGATACGAGCCGTCTGCTGCGCATGGGTTCCTGGTCCCACTCCTAAAAAGACTGCCGGCTCTGGCAGATCCAAATCGGCGAAGAAAACATCGTACATCTCGGCATCATAATGCTGCCCCGTGTGGACGATAAGATGCTCGACCCAGTGGCTATACCGCTCAAACGCCTTCTGCAAGGGTGCCACCTTCATGTAGTTCGGTCGCGCCCCAACGACCGAGAGAATTCTCGCCTTCATTGCCCGCCTCCCAACAGCACAATCCTGGCCTTTGGGCGAGCAACCCGACGACAGGCGTTGCGCGTGTCAATAATGACTCGGCTATAGCGACAAACCAACTCGTAATCCACGCAGCTATGGTCCGTCGTGATGACGACTAAGTGATAGCGCCGTAAAACCTGCGGTGTCAGCTTGGGGAGTGATTCCATCGGCCGCCCCAGCAGCTCGATGCGGTGGATGTAAGGATCGTAGTAGCTCTGCGCCTGTACCCCATCGCGATGCAGTAGCTCCATGATTTTGAGCGCTGGCGAATGCCGCAAATCATCTACATCTCGCTTGAAAGCAACTCCCAAGAAGAGAACCCGTGCTGACTCCAAACGTACAGGCATGCGGGCCAACTCGCGAATGACCATATCCCGCACGTAGAAGGGCATCGCCTCATTGACTTCTGCCGCCAGCGTCACGAAGTTCGTCACAAAATCGTACCGCCGGGCAACCCAGGCTAAGTAGTATGGGTCAATCAGAATACAATGCCCCCCAATACCAGGTCCGGGGTAGAAAGGAAGGAAACCGAAAGGCTTGGTCGCTGCCGCTTCCACAACCTCCCACACATTAATGCCAATGCGGTCGCACAACTGTGCCAGCTCGTTGACTAAGGCAATGTTGACACTGCGGAAGATGTTCTCCAATAGCTTCGCCATCTCCGCCACTTGCGGGGAACGGACAGGTACCACCGTCTGCACGGCAATCCGAAGCACCAACGCCGCCAGCTCCGTGCAGCTCGGAGTTACTCCTCCGACAACCACCGGAGTGTTGGCCGTTGTCCAGGTCTTATTCCCCGGATCCACCCGCTCAGGGGAGAAGGCCAAAAAGAAGTCCTGTCCTACCCGGAGCCCTGTCTGTTCCAACCGCGGCAGCACATACTCCTCCGTGGTTCCCGGGAACGTCGTACTCTTGAGCACCACAATCTGCCCTCGGCGCAACGTCTGCGCAATGCTATCCGTCGCTTGCAGGATGAAGGAGATATCCGGCTCCTTGTACTCGGTAAAGGGCGTTGGGACACAGATGAAGAGAGCATCGCATTCGGCACATTGCTGGAAATCTCCCGTCGGCAGGAACCGTCCAGCATGAACCTGCTCGGCAACAGCATCTGCTGGTACGTCTCGGATGTATGACCCCCCCTCCTGCAAGAGCCGGAGCTTCTCCACCTTAATGTCAAACCCAAGCGTTCGCACCCCCGCTCGGGCGAACTCTATCGCCAACGGCAGCCCTACATAGCCCAACCCAAGAACGCCTACGGTGATGTCTCGCCGAGCAATTCGCCGCTGGAGCTGCTTCCTCAACGCTGCTTCCTTCCGATTCGCCATCACCCTTCTTGTCTGACCCCCGACTGTAGAACTTGCTCATACCACTGGCGTCGGTACTGAGCATACTCACCGTACCAGAGCGGCTCCCACCAACTGCGGTGGTCCCGATACCATGCAACCGTGCGACGTAAGCCTTCCTCCAGCTGCACCGACGGCTCCCAACCAAAGCAGCGAAGCTGCTCCCAACGCAGAGCATACCGCCGATCATGCCCAGGACGGTCAGGAACCGAACGCATCAACGTCTCTGGCTTTCCCAGCAATTGGAGAATCTGAGCAACTAACTCTCGGTTCGTGAGTTCCACACCACTACTAACATGGTAGACCTGCCCGGGCTCGCCAATGCAACAGAGCAACCAGAGTGCTCTACAAAGATCGTCCACGTACAACCACTGCCGTCGCTGGGACCCATCGCCATAGAGGGGAATTGGCTCGTCATGCAAGGCACAGAGAATGCTCATGGGGAGCAGCTTCTCTGGAAACTGGTAAGGACCGTAGACGTTGCAACTGCGCACAATGAAGGCTGGCACTCCGTACGTCCGCCGGTAAGCGTGAACGAAACAATCCGCCGCGGCTTTAGAAGCCGCATATGGCGAGCTTGGCAGCAAAGGGGTATCCTCAGCACATTCCCCCCTGAGGCATTCACCGTAGACCTCATCGGTTGACATCTGCACAAAGCGCCGAAGCCGTATCTGGCGAGCAACCTCCAGAAGGGTCACCGTCCCCTGAACATTCGTCTGCACAAAGGGCTGCGCCTGCAGAATGGAACGATCTACATGCGTATGGGCTGCCAAGTGAACAAGGGTATCAACCTCACAGGTACGGCAGAGATGGTAGAGGAGCTGAGCATTCTCAATATGCCCGTGTACGAAAACGTACCGTCCCGATCCCTCATAGGCAGCGAGATTATGGCGCTGCCCTGCATATGTCAACGCATCCACTACAATAACCCGAACGTCGGTCTGCCGGAGCAGGTATTCTACGAAATTCGTCCCAATAAAACCTGCCCCCCCGGTTACCAAGATCGTCCGCGGAGAGTCGTCCATCGCGCCGTATCCTTGGTGGCATCTATCGCGAATGCCCTTGCACGCACTGTGCGCATAAGTTAAAGCATCCGCTCATGTAATGAGCGCAAAATTACTGAAAGCCATTGCCTGCATCTTCCCCACCGTCTTTTCCAGCACTTACGGGCAGTTCTTTGTTGACTTCCGCTCGTACGGAACCATTGCCGAACGTTTCCCAACAAGCTCTCTGGCTGCACTTTCCCCCCAGACCTCGGTTGGAATAGGGTTAGGAGCACGAGTACGCCCTTTCCTTGCCTTGAGCTTAGACATGCTCCTCGTCGGCGGACGCATGCGGATAGATACGCACGAGGAGTACATCGTCTGGGCTGAACTTCAGTACCGACTTCTGCTCCAACTGCGCTACCGGCCTCACCCCATAGTGTCCCCCAGTATTGGCATGGAGTGGACTTTTCCTTTTGGATTTCCCGCCACAGATGGCATACGCATGGAGCTTCAGGCAGGGCTTGCCTCCCTGCATATTGGAACTTTCGCCGCTCTTAGCATTCCCCTACCTGAGGGGCGGTACCTTCATATATGTGCCGGCGGACGCTGGCTTTTCCGCTCCCCGAAAGCCCTCCACAGCGCCTTCGTACCAGAAGTACGTCTGCTGTGGGAGAGCCCATAGCAGAGCTATTCACCATCGGCGTCCGGGAGCTCTAAATGCAGGAGATCTTCCAGCCGTTTTGGCAAGTGACGCTGAATCCAGCGGGGATAATCACCATCGTAGCCCACGCGCTGCTGCAGCTGCGTGATGTAATCATCTATGAGGCTAATCTGCTCTGCCTCAAGGGGCGGTCTTGCAGTAAGATGACGAGCAATGCGAGCAACTTCATCGGCAACTTGACTTTCCTGCTGGCGGTTGAGGTGCTCGTACAGCTGGGCATCCCATCCCAGATACTGCTCCAGGATGCGTTGAACAATCCGACGACTGTGGTTCAGGCTCTCTTGAATATTGCCGCGCCCTGTTACGGCATTGCCCACAACAAAGACATTCTCGTACCCCTCAACACGGCAGAGCTCGGGGTCAGCAAGGGCGTAAGTTTCGCCACGCATAGGGATATCGGGCAACACTTCTGGAATACTGCCAATGGAGGAGATCACCAACGGAGCCCGCACCTCATGTTCCGTCCCCGGTATTGGCACGGCGCGGTCACCGTCTATGCGCGTCCGGCAGAAGACAAGCCCAACCAAACGCCCGCCTTCGGTGAGAATACCCACAGGGAGGCACAGCTCCTGGAAGTTAAACAGATAGCGTCGCTGAGCTGTTTGCAAGACCTTAAGCCGTACCATCTGTGCTCGGGCAAGCCGCTCCGGGGTATCCGTCGGCATCGGCGTCAGAGGCATGTCTTGAGCACGACGGCGGTAGTAAAGCGTACAGCCTCGCACCCCCAATGCCTCCAAGGTGAGCCCATGGCGCTGGAGCAGACGATCAATACCATGCTCCATCTCCAGCACATGCGTGCTGATTCCATATCTCCGGAGTGCCTCCTCCACAGTAAGCATCATGAGAGCTTTGGCAACATCAATGGAGGCTAATCCTCCCCCGACAACAATGGCACCATCGGCAACTTCATAGGGCTCCACCGTGCCGTTTGGGTCATGCATCTGGTTGAACCACACCATGAACGGATTCTGGTAGTAAAAGCCACGTCCGATATATGCGTCCGCCTCCGGCACGGGGAATGGTCGGTCCCGCCAGGCTCCATTTGCCAGCACAACTGCGCTGAATCCCCACCGAAGGAGCTCCGGAAGCCGCACGTCTCGCCCCAGCCGGGTCAGAGGGACATAACGCACAAGCGGATGCTGCAGTTTCGCATCAATAGCTGCTTCCTCTTTGTTCCGGAGCTTGACATGCCATTTGGGCAAACCGTACTCAATCTTGCCGTACGGCAGAGCGTTCTGCTCCAGCACCGCCACTCGGATACCTCGCTGCGCAAATTGTATTGCTGCCTCCGCCCCCGCAACGGCACCGCCGATAACTAGTACGTAGTGCCCCTTCTCCACCACTGCAACCCAGCTTAGGAACCGACGCGAAAATAATGGGCTTCCTGAAATTTCCCCTAATCCTTGTGCGTCTACTGCCTTGGTCAATACAACGCATTGCGCTCGGATGAGCACCCAACGGGTCGTTGTCCCTGATGTGGTCATCGTCTTTGCTGGTGATTCCGGCGACGGCATGCAGCTCAGCGGTATGCAGTTTGCCCATGTCAGCGCCTTTCGCGGCAACGATATCGCAACCTTCCCGAATTATCCTGCCGAAATCCGCGCTCCCCAAGGAACGCTCGCTGGTGTCTCCAGCTTCCAACTGCACTTCGGTAGCTTCGAGGTTTTAACCCCCGGGGACACCTGTGATGTCTTAGTAGCGATGAATGCTGCTGCACTGAAAACACACCTCCATCTTCTCAAGCGCGGTGGACTTCTCATCCTCAATGAAGCTGGCTTTGACCGACGGTATCTGCGCTTGGCTGGCTATAGTGAGAATCCGCTGACCGACGGGAGCCTGTCGGGTTACCAGCTCATTGTCCTCAATCTCCCACAGCTGGTCGGAGCAGCCCTGGCAGACACGGGACTCTCCGTGCGTGAGAAGGAGCGGATGAAGAACATGTTCGTCTTAGGCCTTTTGGCATGGCTCTTTGATCGACCGTTGGAAGTTCTCGAACAGATGGTAACAGCCAAATTCTCCGCTCGCCATCCTGAGCTTGCCGCGGCAAACCTGCGCCTCCTGCGAGCAGGATACCACTTCGGGGAAACATCCGAACTACTGACCCCCCGTTACGAGATTCCCCAAGCTCCCCTCCCTCCCGGAACATACCGAAGCATCTCAGGCAACGAGGCACTGGTTCTGGGCTTCGTTACAGCAGCTCGGAAAGCAGGGCTGAAGCTGTTCTACGCCGGCTACCCCATTACCCCAGCCTCGGAAGTCCTTCACCAGATGAGCACGCTTCTCCCCTACGAAGTCTACCCCTTCCAAGCCGAAGACGAGATCGCCGCTCTCTGCGCCGCTATCGGAGCCGCCTTCGGCGGGCATCTGGGGGTGACGGCAACTTCAGGACCCGGTTTCTCTCTGATGAGCGAAGCCTTAGGATTAGCCGTTGCGCTTGAGCTCCCTGTTGTCGTCTGCGACATCCAGCGAGCAGGTCCCTCAACCGGTATGCCGACAAAGCCTGAACAAGCAGATTTACTGCAAGCCCTCTACGGACGTCACGGAGAAGCTCCAATTCCAGTTATTGCCGCCGCCACTCCCGCAGACTGCTTCCAAGCCGCCTACGAAGCCGCCCGCATCGCCTTGCATTACATGACTCCCGTTATTCTCCTGTCCGATGCCTTTCTGGCAAACGGAACCGACCTATGGCGCATCCCTGACCCCGAAACGCTGCCTCCAATTACCCCACCCTTCGCCACCGAACAGCACAAGCACAATGGTACCTTCTACCCGTATTGGCGGAACGAGCATGGTGTTCGTCCCTGGGCAATCCCCGGTATGTCCGGCTTTGAGCACCGGATTGGGGGATTAGAAAAAGAGCACATCACCGGCAATGTCTCCTACGATCCTGCCAATCACGAGCACATGGTCCGCCTCCGAGCCGCCAAAATTGAGCGGATTGCCCACGAAATCCCCCTGCAGACTGTTACTTCGGGCGATCTCGAAGGAGACCTGCTCTTAGTGAGCTGGGGCTCCACATATGGGGCCGTGGCCAGCGCTGTCCAGGAATGCCGTCGCCAAGGACTTTCCGTTTCACACATCCATCTGCGCTACTTGAATCCCCTTCCCCGCAACTTGGGAGAACTCCTCCGCAACTTCCGCAGAATTCTCGTCCCCGAACTCAATAGCGGGCATCTAACTCAGCTCCTCCGTGCCCGTTACTTGGTGGATGCCCACCCATACAGCAAAATCCAGGGATTGCCCTTGACTATCTCCGAATTGGTAGAGCTTATCCAAGCTACATTGCGCCATGGCTGAGACTCTCTCCTCACCGGTTACACCGAAAGATTACGCCAGTGACCAAGAGGTGCGTTGGTGCCCCGGGTGTGGCGATTACGCCATTCTCAAACAGGTCCAGACCGTCCTGGCAGACCTCCAAATTCCCCGGGAGAATGTGGTCTTTATCTCCGGCATTGGCTGCTCATCGCGGTTCCCATACTACATGGGAACGTATGGGCTGCATGGCATCCATGGGCGAGCTCCGGCCATCGCAACAGGACTCAAACTCGTCCGCCCGGACCTCCACGTCTGGATTATCACCGGCGACGGTGATGGACTCTCAATCGGGGGCAACCATCTCATCCACATCCTCCGGCGGAACGTAGATGTGACCATCTTGCTGTTTAACAACGAAGTCTACGGCCTTACCAAAGGGCAGATTTCGCCCACTTCCCGCCCCGGACAGCGCACCCCCTCAACCCCTTGGGGCTCGTTTGAGAATCCCTTCAACCCTGTAGCTCTCGCCTTCGCCGCTGGCGCAACCTTTGTTGCCCGCACAATGGACCGCGATCTGGCTCACCTCCGTTCAGTCCTTAGCCGCGCAGCCTTGCACCGCGGAGCAGCCTTCGTAGAAATCTACCAGAACTGCCCCGTCTTCAACGACGGTGCCTTCTTCGCCTACACGGAGAAGGAAAGTAAGCCTGAGAACGCTCTCTTCGTTGAACATGGCCAGCCCCTACTGTTCGGAGTCCAACGCCAAAAAGCCCTCGTCTTAGAAGGCACGGTGCCGAAAGTAGTTACCCTCTCCGAGGAAATCCCACCCGAAGTATGGGTCCATGATGAAACTGACCCCCGGAAGGCAGCCATTCTTACCCAACTAATGGACGCACCTGGAACGGGATTTCCCCGACCGTTTGGTGTAATTTACGCAAACCCCGATCGCCCAACGTACGAAGAACTTCTCTCCGAAAAGCACCAACGGCTCAGCCAGGAGCACCCCACCGATTTAGAGGCTCTCCTGCGGGGTAAGAACTACTGGTCCGTTCCCTGATCCTACAGAGAAAGCCAGGGCCACACTGCCCTTGCGCCTTAATGGTACGCCCGCTCATGGGCATTGAACCATGGCACAGGGGTAATTTTGTTGCCAACCTACTTGAAGCCTCTAATGGAACTGCTCCTCACCCTCGCCAGCGCTGCCTTAGCGCTTTTCAACGGAACATGTTGGCGGAATCTGCAGCGTCTGCCTCGTCTGGAGCCCGGGCGGTGGGACACCTCGTGCGAGGCTCCTTTCATTTCGGTATTAGTGCCGGCACGGAACGAAGCCGAACGCATTGCCCCCTGCCTCCACTCCCTCTGTCGCCAAGAATATCCCTCCTACGAAGTCGTGGTGCTGGATGATGAATCTACGGATGCCACATTGGACATCCTTGAACATCTCCGAACCCAATATCCTGAGCGACTGCGAGTCCTCCGTGGAGCCCCACTTCCCGAGGGATGGATTGGTAAAGCCTGGGCATGCTGGCAGCTTGCACAAGCTGCCCGTGGGGAGTGGTTTCTCTTCGCCGATGCCGATACCGTCTTCCATCCTCTTGCTCTCCCCTCGCTGATACGGGAGTGTCTTCAGCACCGATGGCGCTTCGTATCCGTTCTTCCAGCAGAAGTCATGCACAGCTTTGCCGAACGCCTCATCATCCCTCAGCTGTATATCATCTACTTCGCCTACATCCCGGACAGTTGGAGGCGCTTCTTGCCGAGCTTCCATGCCGCCAGTGGCCAGGCCCTCCTGATGGAAGCCCGCCTATATTGGGAGATTGGCGGACACGAAGCCGTGCGAGCCAAACTGGCGGAGGATATCGCCTTAGGACAGCGCGTCGCCCGTGCCATCGGAGAAGCCCCCATTGCCGATGGCAACGGATTAGTCCATTGCCGCATGTACGAAAGTTCTGCCGAAGCGATCGCTGGATTTTCCAAAAATATGTATCCCGCCATGGGCTACCGACCATGGATTCTCTGGGGCTTCCTGCTGCACCTACTGGTGTTTTTCGTCCTGCCGCCCGTAGCTGCTGTAGTAGGTGTGCTCTACGGCAACGCTCTCTGGAGCCTTCTCGGACTCCTTAGCTACGGGATGAGTGTTCTTCTCCGATGGCAAGTCAGCCAAACGTTCAAGCTCCCCAAAGCCCAAATATGGTTCCAACCCCTTGCAGCCCTTCTCCTGTGCGCTATCGCTCTTAACTCCTACCGCTGGAGCATTACCGGTCGCCTTCAGTGGAAAGGACGCCTGTATCGCCCACACACTCCATAGCTATAGGAGCTCAGAGGGACTTTCGTATTTTTGCCTCTACTCTGCAAAATCCTGGGCAGAAAAGCTGAAGACTCATGATCCTTGTCCTCTTTGGAGCCCCCGGCGTTGGGAAAGGAACGCAAGCACAGCTATTAGCGGAGCGCTACGGCATTCCCCATCTGTCTACAGGCGAAGCCTTCCGCCAGGCCATACGCGAAGGCTCTTCCCTCGGCGAGCAAGTGCGCCATTACGTTGACAATGGATTGCTTGTCCCCGACGAACTCGTCACAGCGGTTGTCGAGCAGGCACTGGAAGCCCCCCCGTATCGGAATGGATGCATCCTAGATGGATTCCCCCGAACTCTCACCCAAGCACAGGCATTGGATGAGCTCCTTGCGCGCTCGGGACGCCACGTAGACCTTGTCATCAACCTCATCGTGTCGGAGGAAGAAATCGTGCGTCGCCTCCTCCTGCGAGGACGTCCGGATGACACGGAACCCGTCATCCGACAGCGCCTCCACGTCTACAACGAACAGACCCAGCCGGTTTTGGATTACTACGCCTGCCAAGGTAAGCTTATCGCCATTGACGGTAACGCCGATATAGAAACCGTCCACCAACGAATCGTAGACATTGTATCCCAGAGAGTCCCCGTCCGCCATGCAACCGAACAATCCTAAGCTGCTCATCCTCTTCCTGATCTCCACGGCATGGGGACAGTATGACGCCCGCCAACTTCCCCTGTATCTCCATGCCGGCAGGGAGACTCACCCTGTCACATGGGGTGCTATCCGACGGGTCAGCCCTCACGACTACCGCCCTGAGGAGCTTCTCAAACCCCATACAGGACCTCTGTACCTGACCGCCCCGAGCGGTATCCCGCTGGTCAATATCTCTCCATATCCGCTGGACCAAAGTGAGACATGGATTACCATCGCCCCCCACAATCCCCGAATCCTCTTGGCAGGAGCAAACGACTCCCGTTACAATTACGGAGGCAACTACCGGATGGTCTCCTACCGCAGCACCGATGGCGGTCGGACCTGGAGCTCTGCCATAACTCCAGCCAATCTCTTCGTTCCAACGGCTACCGGAGCTGCTATTGCCGATCCTGGCTTAAGCTTTGATCGCAATGGCAACGCTTACTATTCCCACATCATGGCACAAATTGTCAATAACCAATTAGCCGGGACCAACGGCGTCTTTGTGGCTATCTCAACAAACGGCGGACAAAGCTGGACGGAACTGGCTCCCGTAACGCTGAATGAGGGTCAGAACGCGCCCTTCGATGATAAGTGCCTCATGGTGGTGGATACCGTGAGCAATTCACCATATCGCAACACAATCTATGTCGCTTGGCGACGTTTCGGAGGAACCCCTGGTATCTATGTGGCTCGGAGCACAGACGGAGGACAAAGCTGGAGTCTTCCCACCTTGCTACCGGGAAGCGGTGGGGATACGCAAGCCCCAATCCTTGCCATTGGGCCCAGAGGAGAGGTGTACCTTGCATGGCGCCAGCGTCTCGGCATGCAGGAAAATGCCCTATTGCAAATTTCAACCGACGGCGGACAGACGTGGCGTCCTGTCCCCGTATTAGCCCAATCCGTCACATTGCTAGGGACAATCCATTCCAGTAGCGGACGCCAGGTTCTGCCCGATAAGCAAAACATCCGAGTAAGCTCCTATCCGGCCATTGCCGTGGATTTATCCTCAGGTCCTCGCCGCGGCTGGCTCTACTTGGTACAAGCAGGCAAAGATAACCTGGGGCGGAGTGGGCTCTTCTTCACCTATTCCACCAACGGAGGCACAATCTGGGCACCCTCACAACGCATTGACAATAACCAGCTCCACAACGATGTCTTCTTCCCTGCGATTGCTGTAGACCCTATCACGGGGTTGATCGCCGTCCTCTATTACAGCTCGCAACACGATCCCTACAATCAAGGCGTTGACGCCTACCTCGCCATCTCCCGCGACGCCCAAACATGGCGGCATATCCGGCTGACCCCCTGGACCTTCTACATTGACGGTCCCGAAGATGTCTCCTACCAAGGTCCGGGCAACTATTACTGGGGAGATTACACCAGCATCGCTGCCTATAACGGGCGCATTTATCCCTGCTTCTGGATGCCGGACTCCCCTCGCGGCTCTTTAAGTACACTGGATACCTACGTCGCTCTCGTTAGCTTTGCCCCTCGCCCACCGGATAGTCTCCGAGCCCAGTTTCCTGCCACAGGGGCTGTCCGCCTACGCTGGCGCGATCCAACGGAGAACCTTCTGGGCGAGCCTTTGACGGACTTCGCGATCCGTATCTTCCGCCAGTCGTCTCTAATTGCCACTGTCCCCAAAGGAACCCAAGAATTCACCGATACTGGACTCACCGATGGAGCTCCTTTCACCTACACTCTTATCGCCATGACTCCCGATAGTCTGGAAAGCGAGCCAGTGAGCATCTCTGGTTTCGTCGGGGGTGCACGGGAACCACTGCCTCCAACAGACATCGTTGCTCGCCCCCACGAGGAGGGTATCCTGGTGCAATGGCGTAATCCCGCTTTTCACATTGACAGCACCGAACTATATGACTTCGCTGGAGTTACCATCCACGATGCTGCCACCGGTGCTGCCCTCGATAGCGCAAAGCCACCATCTGTACAAGCAGGAGCAATCAGCTCCCACCTGCTCCGCCTCCCCACTGGGCGTTTCTACCAACTCTACCTCCGCGCCGCGGGCTTCCGAAGTAACGTCCTTACCTTTAGCCAGCCCTCCGACACTATTCTCGCTTACGCTGGCCCTCCTTTCCGCCACTTCTCCGTCACCTTTGACGACAGCCTCAGCACCCCAGCCCTGTTTTCTAACGGCACTTGGGGATTGACTGACCGAGCTGCTGCCTCTCCACCATATTCGCTGACGGACTCTCCCGATGGACCGTACCCCAACCGCTCTAACACATGGGTTGTACTGCCCCCCGTTATCGTTTCGGACACCGCAGCAACATTGAGTTATGACAACATTGCCCTGGTGGAGATTAGCGACACTGCCATTACAGAAGTCTCCCCTGACTTCGGGCGCACCTGGTATGTCGTCCAAGCTATTGACCGCCGTCGTTCCCCTGGCTTCCGGGACAGTGTTGGCAATAGCACATGGGTAACGGAACATCGGGACCTACGCCGTTTCATCGGTGATACCCTCTACATCCGATTCCGCCTCCGTTCCAATCCCCTCCGGAACAACGATGGCTGGTACATTGACAACGTCCGCCTAGACGCCGCCGAGCCAGATTATATCGCCGAGCAACCGCGCAAGCCGCTGCGGCTCTTCCCACAGCCAGCAACGGATGTGGTGCAAATTGAACTCCCACCTCATCTCCCACCACCTACATCCGTGGCGATAGTGACTCCTCTAGGGCAGACTCTCTCCCTCCCCGTCTGGGAAGCAGAAAGGAGAGGCGATGGTTCCCGTGTCATCCGCTGCAATCTCCACACCCTCCCACCAGGTCTCTACTATTTGCGGCTTGGGACAACAGGGATAGCTCCTCTGCTGATCCTGCGCTGAGATATGGAGGTCTGGGATACGCTCATCATCGGGGCTGGTCCTACAGGACTGGCATGTGGCATTGAAGCGCAACGCGCAGGTCTGCACTTCCTTATCCTGGAAAAAGGAGCACTTGTAGAGTCCATCCGCCGCTTCCCGACCAACATGACCTTCTTCTCCACGGCAGAAAATTTGGAGTTAGGGGGAATTCCTTTCACTAGCGCAAACCCCAGACCGACCCGAGTTGAAGCTCTTCAATATTACCGCCGCGTCAGCGAGTACTTCCAGCTTCCACTGCGCCTTTATACACCAGTTGTAGCCGTCCAACGCGACGGAGAGCTTTTCCGTCTCGTTACAGCTCACGGAGAGGTTCTATGGAGCCGCACTGTAATCGTGGCTACTGGCTACTTTGATCAGCCCAACCTGCTTGACGTCCCCGGCGAGGATTTGTCCCACGTGACGCACTACTACACGGAGCCTTACGGCTACGTCCACACCCGTGTTGCTGTCATTGGTGGACGCAACTCGGCTGTAGAAACAGCCCTGGATCTCTACCGGCACGGCGCTACCGTCTTCCTGATCCACCGCCGGGAGTGGATTGGGGAATCGGTCAAATATTGGCTAAAACCCGACATTGAAAACCGTATCCGCCGTGGAGAAATCCGCGCTTTCTTCCAAACGGTTGTAGAAGAAATCCAACCCAAGCGCCTGATATTACGAGAACTTCCCACAGAACGCCGCTTTACCCTTGAGGTGGACTTCGTTATCGTCCACACTGGCTACCGCCCCAACGCACCTTTCTTAGAAGCGATGGGAATCAAGCTCCACTACCCTTCTCTGATCCCGGTCTACAACCCCGAGACCTTTGAAACGACAGTTCCTGGACTTTACGTCGCCGGTTCCGTCGTCTGCGGCTGCGAAACGTGGAATATCTTCATTGAGAACGGGCGTACCCATGCCATACCTATCATTGCCGATATCCAGCGTCGCTACAGAGCAAAAGTATAATCCCGGAATAAAAAAAGAGCCCGGCGGCGTTGGGGAACCCCCAGGCTCGAGCCTCTGGCGCGCCGCTCAGGGGAGGGAGCAGCGCTCAGCTCAGACGCAAAAATACAACATTAATCCTTTTCCCCCAGCATGATGCCCCACCAACCCTCCCAGTGGATCTGTGCCGGGCGTTTTCCACCGCCTTATGACGGACAAAGCCTTTTGACGCAAGAACTTCTGGAGCTCCTCTCCCCGGAATTTTCCTTCATCCGCGCCGATGCTACCGCACGTCCGCCCGAAGGACGCATCTATGCGCCGGGACGACTGCGCTTACGCCGTATCCCAGAAATGTTCCGGTATATTCACCATCTTCGGTGGCTCACTACACGCTACCCTTTGCCTATCCTCTACGCCATCTTCTCAGGAAATCCCTTGGGACATATACGCGATTGCGTTACCTTTGCCTGGGCAATTCCCCGCAGACGCCCCGTAGTTGTGTGGACTCACAATGCACTCCTCTCCCTCCATGCTTCTCCGCTGTGGCACCGTACTCTGCACTGGCTTACCCGACGGGCTACTCTGTTTGTCTTCGCCGGACGGTCTCTCTACGAGCCTCTGCGCGACATCCTGCCAGAGGAACAAATTGCCATCATTCCAAACCTAGTCCGCCGAGCATTGCTCTGCTCGCAGACGGAAGTTGAACGGAAACTGGCCCACGCAGACGTATCGAGCAGATTACGCCTCCTTTTCGTCGGCCACATGCTCCCAGAAAAAGGTGGATGGCAGCTGTTGGAAGCCGCCTTTCTCCTCCGCCGCCACGGGGTTCCTTTTCAGCTTACCTACGTTGGCGGATGGGTCACGTCCCACGATGCCTCTGCCTTCACCCGCCGTATTGCCGAACTTGGTCTTTCCCGGCAAATAGTGCATCATGGCAGCATCCGCGACCCCGAGACACTGCGTCAGCTCTACTTATCCCACCACCTTTTCCTCCTTCCCACGAAGCACCCTACTGAAGCCCAACCGACAAGTATCTTAGAAGCCCTCAATGCCGGCTGCGCCGTTATTGGGACCCCCCATGCAACGCTTCCAGAAATCATACAACCTGGTGTCAACGGCTTCCTGGTATTACAGCACCCACGGGAGATTGCCGAAGCAATCGCTCACTATTGGCACAACCCCAACTTGTGGTACAGCCATGCTCGTGCCGCCCGCCAATTGTTTGTAGAACGCTTCCACCCTGACCGCATTCGCCAACAGTGGATTGAACTCCTCCGCCGAGTGCAACAGTCCATCCCAGAACTCGCTCAGGTAACTACCTGATTTTCCTCAAATACCCTTGCCTCAGGAGCCGTATTTTTGTATTGTTTGTATCACCTCCCACAAGCATTGGAAATGCACCTGTGCCTTCTTGTCACGTTTGCTCTTTTCCTCGCCAGTTGTGGGCATACAAACCGCCTAAGCGAATACCCCATCTTCAACAATCTTGCCCTCTACGAGACACGGGTCCTACCGAAAGCCATAGACGCTGACGTATGGATTGCTCCACCTCCATCTGATACTGCCCGTCCTACAACGGTTAGTTGGGCACTGGAGATTGTGCGAGCGGCTGGAGAAATTATTGCCGAAGCCGAGGCTTCCCGTAAGCTGCAGGAAGCACTGGTACCGGAGGAATTAGCAGCCGCCGCCGGTCGCGGCTTTCAGAAGGCGGCAGAAACCTACCTGCGGCTCCAGCCTGTCCGCTCATTACAGGCAGATCCCCCGTTCCTGGTAGAGACAATCCTGGAGGAATTCCGGCTTGCCAGTTCCCCTACTGGAGTTCGTGCACAAGTGGCTGTGCGTTCCCGCATCCTTCACCGCCCCAGTGCAGAGGTAGTTTGGGAAAACTCCACCAGAGAGACGATTCCCCTTCAGCGCACTATGGCCGCTGTGCTCGTCCCAGGTGGCGCTACTGTCGCTAGCATTTTCAACGCGACGCGCCTACTATCACTTGAGGTAACGGAGATCCGCCGTATTCTGGAGTACGCTGCCCAAAACGCCGGCGAAAAACTGGGGGAAAGCTTACGAAAGGACGTGGCAAAGCTACCCCGCAAGGGTGAGTGAATTCCCTATGAACAGAAACCCAGCAGAGCTGTGCTGACAAGACTGAGGGTAGCAACAACTGCCGTTTCGCTGCGAAGACGCCTCATCCCGAGCGACCAGATGGTAGCACCATGACTTCGCAGGAGCTCCAGCTCTTCCGGAGCCCAGCCTCCTTCGGGCCCAACCATAATGAGGGTAGGAACGCATTCATGGTACTGCAGTCGCACCCCTCCAGTATCGGCAACCAATCGGCGGGGATAGAGCGGGAATAGCCGTTGACAACATTCCTGGAGTCCAATCGGCTCATGAAGCTGAGGGAACCAAGCACGGTGTGCCTGCTTGACTGCCGCACGAAGCTTGCCTTGCAACCGGGATAGCCGAACAGAGACCGGTTGCGTACGGTGCGTGCGCAGAAGGACAATCTCCCGTACCCCAAGCTCAACGGCTTTCTCCAAAGCGAACTCCAGCCGCTCCCGCTCCTGGAGAATCCCCAGTGCCAGAGCCACAGGGACGGGGAGCTCTGGATTGGGAAGTTCTCTCAGAACTTGAAAGACCGCCGCTACCGGGCGCAACCTCATTGCACGAAACTCTGCCTCCACCAGAAGTCCCTGCCCATTTGTCAACGCTACACGTTCTCCGATACGGAGGCGCAACGCTCGGACATGGCGCAACTCCTCCGCTTCCGTAAGCTCAATGCATAACTGATCCCTGTTCAGCACTGGTACATACAGGCATTCCATCCTCACCCTTCCAAAGGTGGAAGTAGGCAACCATAACGAATCAGCTCCACCATCTGCCGTACGGCGCGCTCAAATCCGACATAGATTGCCCGTGCTACAATAGCATGTCCGATACTCACATCTTCAATTGCCCGAATCCGGCAAATCGGCACAATGTTCTCATACGTCAGCCCATGTCCGGCAGCCACACGCAGTCCCAGTGTCCGGGCAAATTCTGCGGCATTGAGCAGACGCTGCAGTTCCTGACGCGCAACCTCCGAAGTCGTCGCATTGGCATAGTGCCCTGTGTGCAATTCCACCCGATCAGCTCCAACCTCCAACGCTGCCTCAATCTGCTCCAATACTGGCTCCACGAAGAGGCTCACCTCAATATCAGACTCGTGGAGCATATCCACCACCGTTCGCAAGTAATGCCGTTGTTGACCCACATTCAGTCCCCCCTCCGTCGTACGCTCCTGTCGCCGCTCAGGCACTAACGTAACGATATCCGGTAGGACTTCCCGGGCGATACGGACCATTTCCTCCGTTGCGGCCATTTCCAGATTCAGCCGCGTCTTGACCACTTCCCGTAACAGGCGGACGTCCCGTTCGTTGATATGCCTCCGGTCCTCACGTAGGTGGCAGACAATCCCTGAGGCTCCCGCCAGCTCTGCCACTAAAGCCGCATAGACTGGGTCAGGCTGCGTCCCACCGCGAGCTTCACGTACCGTTGCAACATGGTCTACATTTACACTGAGTTCCATCACTCATCCCTCCCGATGTTGACGCCGTTGCCACCACTGCCAGAAAAAGTATACCGGAACTCCTGTAGCCACAATGAGCAGTCCAGCAACGGTATATCGTGGTTTGACTAGTAGGAGATCGAGCGCAATAGCAGCTGCTGCAATGATGTAAAGCAGCGGCAGGATGGGATATCCAGGCGCCCGATAGGGACGCTCTGCATTGGGCATCTTGCGTCGCAGCAGAAAGATCCCCCCAATGGTGGCGATGTAGAAGAGCAATACGGCAAAGATGATGTAATCCAACAGGTCACTGTATCGCCCTGACAAGCAGAGGATGCTAGACCAAACTGCTTGGAGGACTAATGCAACTCCCGGAACGGCATATCGATTCAGACGCCCTGCTGCTTGGAAGAAGAGTCCATCGCGGGCCATAGCGTAGTACACCCGCGCCCCCGATAGGATCAAGCCGTTGTTGCAACCAAAGGTGGAAACCATGATAAGGACTGCCATTAGGGCTGCTCCCCATGGACCGAAAACGGCTTCCGCAACCGCTGCTCCCACTCGGTCCTGGAGGGCAAATTGCAAACCCCGTTCCCAAACCGTAGCTCCATCAGGCTGCCCTCGCAGAGGTAACACCGCCAGGTAAGCGAAATTGGCCATCAAGTAGAGGGTCGTAACAACCAAAACCCCAAGTGCCATGCTGCGGGGAATCGTTCGCTGCGGCTCTACTACCTCTGCTGCGGCAAAGGTAATATTGTTCCACGCATCGGAAGCAAACAGCGAACCCACCATCGCCGCACCAAGCGCCGATAGAAGCGCCAGTCCCGTTAGCGGCTCCGCCTGCCATTCTCCAAGACCCTCCCACAGCCGCTGAGCATCCCAGAATACTGCCCAATTACGAGCAATGCTATCAGCGTTGAGCCCAATTGTGAGCCCAACAATAATCAGTCCTAAAAGTGCTGCCGTCTTTGTCACTGTAAAGGTGTCTTGTACGAGCTTGCCCAGCCGGACTCCTCGGAGGTTGAGTAGTGTAAGGACTGCAATACTGACAATTGCTAACACCTGTCCAGCATTGATACGGAGCCCGCCAATTTGCATGAGCACATTACCTTCGGAAAACCATGGAATCAAAACCGCTGTAAACTTGGCAAAAGCGACAGCCACAGCAGCAATGGAACCAGTCTGAATGACCAGAAAGAGCGCCCAGCCATAGAGGAATCCTACAAGAGGCGAATACGCCCGCTGCAAGTATACATACTGTCCACCCGCCTGTGGAAAGAGTGCCGCTAATTCCCCGTAACTCACCGCGGCAATCAATGTCAGAATGCCTGTCAGAAGCCATACCAGGAGCAGATATCCCGGGGCTCCCACCATGCGCGCGATATCAGCACTAACGATGAAGATCCCCGAGCCAATCATGGAACCAACGACCAACATCGTCGCATCAAAGAGGCGTAGCTCTCGCCGGAATTCCACGGACTCCCGATTCATCCCTGACCCTTTGTGCCTTTCCACATGCACGACGGGCAAAAAAGACGCCACTCCTTTGCTTCCAATTGCAGCCTTGTCCTCCGACCACCGTTTTCCCCGTAGTTTTGTACTTCCACTTGCTCCCCCCGCCACTGATGGCATGGAGTTCTATCATCGGACAGGAAGCCGCTAAGCATCTTCTTCAGCAAGCATTCTTGCACCACCGCATAAGCCCTGCGTACTGCTTCTGGGGTCCGGAAGGCGTTGGCAAAGACGCCCTTGCCTTGGAATTTGCAAAGCTGCTCAATTGTCGTGCACCTCGCTCAACGAAAACAGGCGTCGAAGCCTGCGACGAATGCCCCGATTGCCGCAGGGCTACCCAGCTTGAGCATCCGGCTATTCGCTTCATATTCGCCCTCCCACCACCTGCCAAAGCCCGAAACGATAGCTCCCCGTTGCTGGGCTTGAGTGATGATCAGATTAGCGCCCTTCGGGAAGAACTGCGTCGCAAAGCGGAGAACCCCTACCACAATATCTCCCTGCCGAACGCACTCCAAATCTCCATTGCTCTCATCCGCGACCTTCAACGTACACTGGCAATGGCTCCACCATCGCATGGACGCCGCGTGGTCATTCTCAGCGAAGCCGATCGCATGAGCGCCGAGGCGGCAAATGCTTGCTTGAAGACTTTGGAAGAACCCCACGACGATGTTGTCTTCATCCTCACCACATCCCGTCGTGAACAACTACCCCTCACCATCCTCTCCCGCTGCCAGCAGATCTACTGTCCACCCTTACCCGATGAGGTCCTGATCCCTGCACTCCGCCAACGTCACCATCTCTCTGAAGTGGAAGCTCGTCTCATCGCAGCCTTCGCCCAAGGGAGTTACGCCCAAGCTCTCCTTCTCATTGAACATGACCTGTTAGCCCTGCGCCAGCGCGCCCTTGCCCTCCTCCGCACTACCCTGAAGCCCCAGCGGTTCCGTCAGGAACTCCTCCACCTGATTGACGAACTGTCCAGTTTAGACAACCCTTCTCACATCGAATTTCTTTTCAAGCTCCTCCTGCTCTGGCTCCGCGACGCTTTGCTCCTCCAACACACAGGTACGGAAGAGCTCCTGTTCAACGTTGACCACCGCGATACCCTTCGCCGTTTTCTCCAGCGCTTCCCCCATGCAGATATCCCGGCAATGCTCGCCGCTATTGACTCTGTCCTCTCGTTGCTCTACCGCCACGTGAACCTCCCACTGCTGCTATTGACCGCCCTCTTGCGATGCCGACACGCAGCCACTCCGTCCCTTCATCCTGGAGAACCAGATGCTCTTCCTATCGGTCCATAACGTTACGCTCCCCGGCAGTACTACTCCCAGCAGCGCTGCGGACGCTATTGCCCCGTCACTCCAGCATCGTCCGAGCGGCTGCACGGCGTGCACCAGCGAACTGACCATTCCCCCTTCGCCCTCCGACGCCCCTCCTCCGCCTTCACCGATTGTAGAGGTAGAGTTCAAAGGGCACCGTAAAGCTCTCTTCGCAAACCCTCGGCAGCTTGTCCTCCAGTATGGGGAACTAGTCCTCGTTACCTCACCCTTTGGAACTGATGCCGGACGCGTCAGCGCCTTAGGTAAAGAAGCACAACGGAAACAACAACTCTTCTACAACGGAGCGGAACCTGAGCAAACTATCCTACGGAAAGCTACCCCCGAAGACGTTCAACGCTACAACCAGAACCGCCAAGAAGAGCTCGACATCCTCCGCGAGGCTCGTCGTTTAGCGAAAACTCTACCAGAGCTGGAGCAGATGAAGCTCACCGACGCCGAGTGGCAATGGGATCGCCGCCGGCTTATCCTCTACTTTACTGCTCCCGAGCGTGTAGACTTCCGCCAATACGTCCGCCTCATGAGTCAGCGCTTTCGCACCCGTATTGAACTTCGCCAGATTCAAGCTCGCGATGAAACTCGCCGGCTCGGCGGTATCGGACCTTGCGGACGCGAGCTCTGTTGCGCAACCTTCCTTCGCGAATGTCAACCCGTTCCGCTGAACGCTGCTCGAACCCAACAGCTTCAATTCAACCTCCTCCGCCTGAGTGGCCTTTGTGGACGCCTCAAATGTTGTCTCCTCTACGAACTGCAGCTCTACCGGGAAGCCCTCCAGCACTATCCTCCGCTCAATGCTATCGTACACACCGACGGCGGTCCCGCTAAGATTGTGAAACTGGATATTCTGCGCCAACAGCTTCAACTCCAGCTCTTAGAAACAGGTCTTCCTCTAACTCTCTCCCTAGAGCAAGTCAAGCAACTCCAAGAACAGGGACGCGTCGAAATACCTACAACCCCCGAGCTTGCCGAATCCCCTGGCAAAGACGAGGAAGAAAGTCTCCCTCCCGAAGAAGAGCTCACATGAGATTTCCCCTCACCCTCATTCCGGTATCCTCTCCTGGCCTGGCACCCCGAGGCCCAGAGGCGCCTGCGATGAGGCTTAGCCCGGAACGCCCCTTTGCCCGCCTGCTCAAGGTCCTGGTGGAGCGCATGCTCTGGGCTTCCCTCCGGCGAAGCCTCCGGGGGGTCTACCTGCGGGGAGAGGTACCGCCCGGTCCCCTAGTCCTGGCCATGAACCACCACAGCTACTTTGACGGCCACCTGGTCTGGCTGCTGGGGCAGCTCCACCACCACCCCTTGAGCCTCTTGGTGGCGGAGGAGAACTTAAAGGCCTTCCCCGTCCTGGCCCTAGCGGGAGCCCTAGAGGCAGGGCGGGTGCGGGAGGCCTTGCGCCGCCTGAAGCGGGGAGAGTCGGTGGCGGTCTTTCCCGAAGGGGAGATGCGCTACCTTGGACCCCTGGGCTCCCTACGCCCTGGGGCGGCCTGGCTCTCCGCCCAGGCTGGAGTACCCCTCCTCCCCGTGGCCTGCCGGGTGGTCCTAAGGGGCTTCGAGCACCCTGAGGCCTTCCTCTGGGTGGGGGAACCCCTCCCCCCGGACCGAGACCCCGCCAGGGTCCTGGGGGAACTCTTGACCCAGCTGGATGCCCTCCTGGCCCGGACCCATCCCCGCCAGGTACCGGAGGGCTTCCGGGAGCTCTTCCGAGGGCAGCGGAGCCTGGACGAGCGAGTCCGTCCCCTGGTAGAGGCCTTAAAATGGCTATGAGACCCTCCCAGCGCTTTGACTTCCTCTTCGGGGCCTTCTTCCTATGCACTGGTTGGCTCTCCTCCATATCCTCCTCCGCTTCCCCCGCCTGGAGTCCAGACCCACCTTTTGTCGCACTGATGCAAGAACCTCTGCATGATCCCCGAGAAGTCCATCTGCGGAATATTCGCCAGCTGACCTTCAGCGGCAAAAACGCAGAAGCCTACTTCTCCTTTGCTGAAGACATGCTCTGCTTCCAAGCAACCCCCCCAGGTTACAATTGCGACCAAATCTTTATCATGGACACAACAGGAAGACGCCGGAAACAAATCTCCCCCGGCTCAGGACGGACTACGTGTGCATATTTTCTCCCCAATGGTCATCTCCTCTACGCCACAACCCACCTGTATGACACGATGTGCCCGCCGCCTCCGGACCGCCGTCATGGCTACGTCTGGCCTATTTACACAACTTACGACATAGTCATAGTAGATACCGCCACCATGACTCTCCTCCACCGCTTGACCACTACCGATGGCTATGATGCCGAAGCGACAGTATCTCCCCGCGGAGATTACATCGTCTTTACATCTGCCCGTGACGGGGACCTAGAGCTATACTCGTGCAAGGTGGATGGCACTGATCTCCGCCGCCTTACCTTTACCCCTGGTTACGACGGCGGGGCTTTCTTCAGCTTTGACGGTACAAAGATCGTCTACCGAGCTTACCACCCCAAGACTGAAGCTGAATTGGAAGAGTACCGCCGGCTTCTCCATCAACAATTGGTCCGCCCTAACCGCACGGAGATCTTCGTTATGAATTCTGATGGCTCCGGCATACGTCAAGTGACAAACAACGGCGCCGCAAACTTTGCTCCCTTCTTTCACCCCGACGGCAAACGCATCATCTTCAGCTCCAACATGCATGACCCTTCACGGCGTACATTCAGCCTTTACATCATCAACGAAGATGGTACGGGGCTGAAACGCATTACCTATGGAGCCAGCTTCGATGGCTTCCCGATGTTTACCCGCAATGGCAAAAAACTCGTTTTCTGCTCTACCCGTAATGCCCAAAATCCTGGCGAAATCAACATCTTCATCGCAGATTGGATTGACAATCCTACCGAGAATACCCACCCTCAATCCCGACCATAGCCCCTCTACCTCCACCTACAGAAGCCTCTCCTTTAAAACAAAGGATGCCTAAATCTCCGGCTCCTCCATCGCGATTTACCAATTGCGCAAAATCGGGCAAATGCGTATTTTTGCATCGGAGTCCGAAGTAAATGTCCTCATGTCCCACAACTACTGAGGTATTACAATGAAGCACACTCTGAAGCTCAGCCTTCTGTTCGCCCTTACTGCCGTTGGAACTATATCGGTCATCGTCGTCGCTCAGCAGAACCTCGCTAACACAATACGTTATCCCGAAGGTTATCGATCATGGACCCACGTCAAGACCGCTATCCTACACCCCGGACATCCTTTGTACAACGACTTTGGTGGGATCCACCATGTTTATGCTAACAAGACTGCAGCTGAAGCCCTTCGAAAAGGGGCCAAGAAGTTTCCCGACGGATCTATACTGGTTTTTGACCTTCTGGAATCTCCAACAGAGAACAATGCCACCGGGGAAGGGAAACGCAAGGTACTTGCTGTCATGGTGAAAGATAGTAAACGTTTTCGCGAAACTAACGGATGGGGTTATGCCGCCTTTGCTGGTGGCGACCCCAAAAAGCAGATTGTCACCGATATGAAGACTGCATGCCACAACTGCCACTCCGGACAAGCTCATAAAGACTACGTCTTCAGTGAATGGCGACCGTAAGGTCTCTTTTGGTGGGTTAATCTGTGGGAGGGTGCAGAATATTGCTTCTGCACCCTCTTTCTTCTTTCTGTTTGGGGCATTGCAATAGCGGCAGCACTGTTTTTTTCCAAGAGTCCTATTGCCTTCTACTTTGTATCTTTGCGCTAGTTTCTCATCTTGCCTCAAGGCTCATCACAATGATCTATCCTATGCCATTGACGCACAAAATAGTTGCTGCCCTAGAGCGCCTCGGGCAAGTCCTCCGAAGCCTCCTATTGACGGATGCAATAGCGGAAGGACTTAGCATTACGCAAGCCCAGATTCTGCTCCAATGCTACCTCCAGCCCGGTCGCCTATACGGCATTAGCGAATTAGCTAGCGAGTTAGAGCTTACCCAGCCAACGATCAGCGATGCAGTCACCACCCTACAGCGTAAGGGATTGCTACAGAAACTGCCCCGTGAGGATGACCGCCGCGCCTTAGTTCTCCTGCTTACCCCTAAGGGAAAAGCAATTGCCCGCCGGCTCTGGCAACAACAGGTTCGCCGCTTTGAGAACTCACTAAACCACCTCTCATCCGTCGAACTCTCCCAACTCCTCTACCTCCTCCTGCGTACCATCGCTGCTGCTTATGAGGAAGGGCTCCTCCACGCTGCCCGCACGTGCTTGACGTGCCGCTTCTTCCAGGTCCTTTCCGACCGACAACCAGCGTACTTCTGCAGCCTCCTAGAAACCCCCCTCGAGCTTGCCGAATTACGCTTCCCGTGTCCAGAGCACGAGCCATCTCCTACGCTATCTACTGCCTCCGAAGTGCGCTGATAATCGTCACGAAACTGCTAATCCTCTGGATATATGTGGCAAGCTCATGTGCTCTTAATCCCCCCCAGCGTTCTCACTATCGTATTAAAATCCGGTGCTCCCAGCCGCCAGCTTGCAAGCGGTAGTAGTATACACCGCTTGGTAAATCACCTGCACTAAATACAACCGAATGCTGACCAGGGGGCAGGAGGCTATTTACAAGTGTTACGATTTCTCTACCCAGCATATCAAATACTTTGAGCGTAACATGCCTGGGGTCTGCAAGGACAAACCGAATTGTTGTTGTACCGCTGAAGGGATTAGGACTATGCTCTACTTGTACTTCTTGCTTTGCCACCTGATCACCATTACTTCCCGCCGCTGGAGTCTCCACTATCTCTAAGAACAACACCGATCTTGAGAAGTCAACAACAGAATCCCCCAGGAAACGGTGAAAGCAGTGGTATAGCCATTAAACCATAGAGCGCTTTTCGGGAGTCATGTGCGTCAACAATCCCTCCATATGGTTTGTATCTCGTGAGAACAGTGCCCAACGACTTGCTCCGTCCACGATTCCTTCCCGCAGGTAGTAAATGAGTCGGACAGCGTGCATGAGTGTTCCATACGAGTTCTCGTTCCTCATCTCCACACTGGGCGTGTCGTTTCCAAGCTCCCGTGTTGCCCACCCACCCCACTCAGTATCGTAGTGAACAACGTCTCTGGCAGAGAATTTCCCCGCTTGCTGCCGACGGTACACTTGTGAACGTAACACCGCATAGTTGTAGGCCACTGTATAGCTCTCAAAGCATGTATCACACACGACCCCAGGACCCCCAGCGTAGTAATGCCCCACGAGGAAATCATAGTAGCCAGCCGCAGCTCGGAGGACTTTCTCCGACCACCGATTTGCAGCTACTCCTTCGTCGACGCCAAGAATAGAGATTCCAATCCGGGCATCTGGTTGAACAGAGCGGATTGCCTCACTCACCTGCCTAAGGTAGTGTACCGCTCATATTTGGCTCAGCCGCCCAATCTGAATGGGCACGCCGACAGTCTGTGTAATCACTGTGGCGTCCTTGGGACGCACAGTCCGTTGCTGACACATGAAACCCAATCATCCTGTTGCCAGCCAATACTCTCGTCATTCCTCGCATCAATGACCAGCTCTGGCATTTGTCCAGCCGACTCAAGGTTCCCCTCAAATGCAAGGTAGAGATTCTTGCCATCGTGCTTGTACCTCACCACCGTCTGGCGGGTTATTCCGCCGGGAAGTCCAATCCGGACTGAGTCTGCATCGCTCCACTCCTCCCGGCTAATCCTCCCATCGATCGTTGCCGCCGTCCCGAACGGTATACAGAAGGGCTGCCCCAGCTCAGGTGGCGGTACTTCAATCAGGATTCGTGCTGAGATGGTGTAAAGCTTACCGACACTAAAATTCACCTCTGTCTTCCAGACAAACAAAAAACCGGCGGCTGTCTGGGTAGACCGCCGCCGGTTGGGCACCTTCCCTTCTCCTCTTACCTTACCACTCGCA